>Ga0209382_10000250_pt1 | contig 87065 bp, 78 predicted proteins | sample SoiMetdeltSBSDD5_FD_187599 | JGI IMG/M metagenome (GOLD analysis project Ga0209382, IMG submission 187599) | Bulk soil microbial communities from a Populus tree surrounding site in Tennessee, USA - Soil MetaG P. deltoides SBSDD5 (SPAdes) (version 2) | ecosystem: Environmental > Terrestrial >... | reverse complement strand
GCAGTACGACGCTGCGAACGGCTCGGTGCTCGGCTGGATCATGAATCAGGCCCGTTCCAGGGCCATCGATCGGCTCCGCTTCGCGCAGCGCCAGAAGCGCACCGACCCGGGAACCGAGAGCCCGGAACGCGCTACCACTGCGGACGACTCCGAGAAGATTGTCGAAGCGAGGGACCGTAGTCGGGCGCTGACAAATGCGCTCGCGTTCCTCTCGCCGGAGGAACGACAAGCCATCGAGACCGCTTTCTTCTTTGAAGCGAGCTACACAGAGGTAGCGGCACGGCTCAATCAGCCGCTCGGAACGATCAAAACCAGAATCCGTTCCGGTTTGATGAAGCTCAGGCGCGCGCTGAGCGCTGCAGGAGATGGTGCGTGAGGCCGATGTTGGACATGGATCCATGCGAGCAGGCAGAGCAGGTATCCGTGTACGCCTTGCGCGCGCTACCCGCCATCGAAGCCTCGGCCGTCGAGGCACACATCGCAGTGTGCTCGCAATGTCGACGTGACTTGGAGATGCTACGTCCGGTCGTCGAAAAGTTTGCGGGGTGGCCAGTCGACGTGCTGCGTCCCAGCCCCACGCTGTGGGATCGGCTGGTCGAGCGCATCTCCTCCAGCGAGCAGCAACCGGTACCTGAGCAGAAGGTGCAGCGGCAGGAACCGGAATGGGAGCAGGTCGCTCCGGGTATTCACTGCAAGCTGCTCGCGAGCAATTGGGCACAGGATCGTGTGAGCATGCTCGTGAGACTCGCGCCCGGCATCGAGTACCCGCCGCATACTCACGCGGGAACGGAAGAGCTGCATCTGCTGCATGGCGAGCTGTGGATCGACGATCGCAAGCTCTATCCAGGTGACTACAACCGGGCGGAACCCGGCACGGCCGATCAACGCGTGTGGAGCGACACTGGCTGTACCTGCGTGCTGATTACTTCGCCATCGGACGTGCTTCGCTGACTTGCGTGTGACTGCATGACAAGAACAAATTCGGACCTCGGCAAACTCCTGCTGCGAATCACCCTCGGCGTCTGCATCCTGTTCCACGGTATCGCCAAGATACAGGGCGGCATCGACGGCATCGTGCAGGGCGTAACAGCGATCGGCTTGCCCGGTTTCGTCGCCTATGGTGTGTACATCGGCGAAATCATCGCACCGCTGTTGCTGATCCTTGGCTTCTACTCGCGCATCGGCGCCGGCCTGATCGCGGTCAACATGGTGTTCGCGATCGCCATCGCGCATCGCCCTGATGTGTTCAAGCTAGGTGAGCAGGGCGGGTGGTCGCTCGAGCTGCAGGGCATGTATCTCATGACTGCGATCGCCCTCGCGCTCATGGGACCGGGCCGGTTCGGGATCAACGACCGCTAAGGGCACACAACTTCGCGAAAACGTGAAGACGTACGTGGCCCCATAGTTGACTTATTCGCGGCCAGGCCTGAAATTCGGCTGCACATGCGTCGCTTGTTCGCACTGTTCGTACTGTGGGTCGGCCTCATTGCTGCCGGCGCGCCGGCGTTCGCGTGCGCGACGGCCGCTGCTGCGGGGAATTGCTGCCCGGCAGATGCCCCGTCCGGTTGCACGCAGACTTACGAGCTGCTGGGTGCCGAAGCGATTGTCTGCTGCATTACCGTCAGCGCTCCATCGGCAGTGGTCTCTGCCGAACCGAGCCGCGAGCTGCAGATCGCTCAACACGACCACGGAGCATCTGATCCCGTTGCGCCTGTCGCACCGCTACCGTCGCTTCTCGACCCTAGCGGCTCGCATCTCGTTCCGCCTGCGCCGCTGCTCCAGCGCACAACCGATGCCTCTCTGACGTATCTGCATACCGCCCGCCTGCGCTTGTAGACCGCTCCTCCGTCACCGGCATTCTGCCGGTTCTCCGCCAGACGTTCGACCAAATGATCGAGGAGCATTCCGATGCCCTGGCATCGATTGTTGCTGTTGCTACTTTTGGGCGCGTTGCCGCTGAGCGCATGCGCCGCCGAGTCGCTCTCCCTTGAAGCGGCTGTCGAGCGAGCTCTCGACATTGCTCCGCAGGTGAGCTCTCGGACCGCGAATTTCGAGGCCATGCAGGCGCTGGCGGTCAGCGCCGGCCGTCTGCCCGACCCCGAGCTCGTTGTCGGTATCGACAACCTGCCCGTCGACGGACCGGATGCCTATTCGACGACGCGCGACTTCATGACGATGCGCAAAGTAGGCGTGATGCAGGAGTTCCCGGCATCAGCGAAGCGCAGGCTCGAGCGCCAACTCGCCGGTGCCGAGGTCGGCGTGGCCGAAGCTGAGTTGCTCGAATCACGCCTTGCAATCGCGCGAGACGTAGCGCAAGCGTGGATCAGGCGCGCTACCGCCGAAAGCTCACTGAATGAACTGCGCGCGCTTCAGCCGGAACTCGAGCTGCAAGCGGTGGCGGCCCGCGCAGCTGTGTCCGCCGGGCGCAGTTCGACCGCGGAGGCTCTCGCGGCAGACGCGGCCATCGCAGAGCTGCACTCTCGATTGCTACGAATGCAGAGTGAGGCCAGTCAGGCGTCGTTCGAGCTTGCGCGCTGGATCGATACGGATGCAGCTCGACCGCTGGGGCCGATGCCGGCGTTCGACGAATTGCCGACGCCGCCGGCGGCGTTGCTCGCGTCGGTGCACGAGCACGGCTCGCTGCTCACGTATCAGTCGCAGATCGATGCCGCGCGCCTGGAGGTGGATCTGGCCAGAGCGCAGCGTCGGCCTGATTGGAGCACCGAGCTGTCATTCGCCAAGCGTGGACCGGACTTCTCGGACATGGTGTCGCTCGAATTTCGGGTCGCGCTGCCGCTGTTCACGAAGTCTCGGCAGGATCCCAGGGTCAGTACGAAGCGCGCGCAGCTGCGCCAAATCGAAGCGGAGCGTGAAGCCGAGCTGCGCATGCACACAGCCGAGATCCAGCAGATGCTCACCGAATGGCAGCAACTCGGCGAGCAAGTGGCGCAGTACGAAAGAGAGCTGCTGCCATTGGCACGCGAGCGCTCCCGTGCTGCCCTCGCATCCTATCGAGCCGGGCGCGGCGATCTGCGTCTCGCATTGGATGCTCATCAACAGCAGATCGAGTTTGTCATCCAGCATGCGCAGCTGGTGAACGAACGCGGGCGCGCCTGGGCATTCCTGCGCTATCTCGGTCGTGAGCACCTGCATGGTCCAAGCGGGTCATCGCCATGAATGAATTGAACGTGAAGCTGCTCGTTGCAGCGGTCGCCATCCTTGCCCTGGGCGCGATCGGAGGCTATTGGCTCGCGGATCGGGGTCACGACGCACCAGTCGCGCAAGGCGAGCGGAAAGTTCTCTACTGGCACGATCCGATGGTGCCGAACACGAGATTCGACAAGCCCGGCAAATCGCCTTTCATGGACATGGATCTGGTCCCCGTCTATGCAGACGAGGAGGGCGGCGCAGCGGTCACGGTCAGTCCCGTCGTCAGCCAGAATCTCGGCATCCGCCTCGGCACTGTCGAGCGGGCAGTGTTGCAATCCAAGTTGCCCGCGGTCGGCAGCGTCGCATTCGACGAGTCTCGGCTGGAGGTCGTCCAGGCTCGCGTCGAAGGGTATGTCACGCGGCTGCACGTCAAAGCGCCGTTGGCGCGCGTGCGCCGAGGTCAGCCGCTGGCGCAGATCGTAGCGCCCGCCTGGCTGGAAGCGCAGGAGGAATACCTGGCGCTGCTCGAAGCGCAGTCCGACCGAGGACAGGCGATCCGCGATGCCGCGCGCCAACGGCTCACCGTTCTCGGTGTGCCGGAAAGCACGGTCCGTCAGCTGGAAGCGCAACGTAAGACCAATGCCAGCACGACTCTGGCTGCGCCGATCGATGGAGTGCTTGCAGAGCTAGCGGTGCGCGAGGGATCTGCATTCATGCCAGGTGCGGCGCTGTTTCGCATCAACGGACTCGAAACGGTCTGGGTCAATGCGCAGGTGCCGGAAGCTCAGGTCTCGATGATTCCCGTCGGGTCCAGCGTGACAGTGCACGCGACCGCCTGGCCCGATGCGCCGTTCAAGGGCCGAGTTGCCGCACTGCTGCCGGATGTCGATCCGCAAACGCGCACCCTGCCAGTGCGTATCGTCATCCAGAATCCCGACTTCCAGCTCGTGCCCGGCATGTTCGTGTCGCTCGAGTTCGAGGGCAAGGCTCAGCAGGAGCAACTCGTCGTCCCGAGTGAGGCAATCATCGTCACCGGCGAGCGCAACGTCGTGATAGTCGCGCGACAGGGCGGCGGCTTCGACGTCGCGGAAGTCACGCTCGGCATGGAGACGGAGGGGAGGACGGCGATTCTGTCGGGACTCGAAGCGGGCCAGTCCATCGTCCTGTCCGGTCAGTTCCTGATCGATTCGGAAGCGAGCTTGAAGTCGGCCGTCTCGCGCCTGTCGACGGCGGAGCCGAAGCCATGATCGCGGCGCTGATTCGCTGGTCGCTGGCGAACCGGTTCCTGGTGCTGCTCGCGACACTGATGCTGACAGCGTGGGGCACGTGGGCAGTATTGCGCGCGCCGCTCGATGCGCTTCCGGATCTTTCCGACGTCCAGGTCATCATTCGAACGCCGTACCCGGGACAGGCGCCGCGCATCGTCGAGGATCAGATCACGTACCCGCTCACGACCACGATGATGTCCGTCCCCGGTGCCAAGACAGTGCGAGGCTATTCGTTCTTCGGCGATTCGTTCGTGTACGTGTTGTTCGAGGACGGGACCGATCTGTATTGGGCGCGCTCGCGCGTCCTGGAATATCTCAATCAAGTGCAGAGCCGTCTGCCGCGTAATGTGCAGCCGTCCCTCGGGCCGGATGCTACCGGTGTAGGTTGGATCTACGAATATGCCATCGTCGATCGCACCGGCCGGCATGATCTTTCGCAGCTGCGAGCCTTGCAGGATTGGTTTCTCAAATACGAGCTGAAGGCCGTTGCGAACGTCGCGGAGGTGGCGACGCTGGGCGGAGCGGTTCGCCAGTATCAGGTCGTTCTCCGACCTGATCGCCTGCGCGCGTACGGCATCACGCATCGGGATGTCATCGAGGCGATCCGCGGGGCGAATCAGGAGGCTGGCGGCTCCGTGCTCGAGTTGGGCGAGGCAGAGTATGTCGTGCGTGCGACTGGATACCTGCGCGGACTCGACGACTTCCGCAAGATTCCGCTGCGGACCGGCGCGTCCGGCATTGCGGTGCGGCTTGGCGACGTTGCGCATCTGCAGGTCGGCCCCGAGCTGCGCCGAGGTATCGCCGAGCTCGACGGCCAAGGCGAGGTGACCGGCGGCATCATCGTCATGCGCTCCGGCAAGAACGCGCTGGAAACGATCCGCGCGGTCAAGCACAAGCTCGAACAATTGCGGCCCGGGCTGCCGCAGGGAGTGGAGATCGTCGAGACCTACGATCGCTCGGGCCTCATCGAGCGCTCGGTTGCCAATCTCACCGGCAAGCTCATCGAGGAGTTCATCGTGGTCGCGCTGGTGTGTTTCGCATTTCTCTTCCACCTGCGCTCGGCGCTCGTCGCGATCGTATCGCTGCCGCTCGGCATCCTGACTGCGTTCATCGTCATGCACTACCAGGGCGTCAACGCCAACATCATGTCGCTCGGCGGTATCGCGATCGCGATCGGCGCGATGGTCGATGCGGCGATCGTCATGATCGAGAACGTTCACAAGCAAATTGAGCATTGGCATGAGCAGAATCCGCAGCGCGAACCTACGTCATCCGAGCATTGGGCGCTGATCGCGGACGCCAGCATGCAGGTCGGTCCTGCGTTGTTCTTCAGCCTGCTGATCATCACGCTGTCGTTCATTCCAATTTTCACGCTCGAAGCCCAGGAAGGACGCTTGTTTGCACCGCTGGCCTACACGAAGACTTATGCGATGGCGGCGTCGGCCGGCCTGGCAGTGACGCTCGTGCCAGTGCTCATGGGGTACTTCATTCGGGGCCGCATCCCGCCGGAGGACAAGAATCCGCTCAACCGCTGGCTGGTGCGTGGCTATCGGCCCGTGTTGGAGCGAGCCCTGGTGCGACCGTGGACGACGATCGCCGTAGCGTTGGTTCTGCTCGCAATCACGGCGTTCCCGATTCTGCAGCTCGGCGGCGAATTCATGCCGGCGCTCGACGAAGGTGACGTGCTGCACATGCCCTCGGCGCTTCCTGGGCTCTCCGCGGGCAAAGCGTCGCAGTTGTTGCAGCAGATGGATCGGCAATTGATGACGATGCCTGAAGTCGCGCGCGTGTTCGGAAAAATGGGCCGCGCGGAGACGGCGACCGATCCGGCACCGCTCGAAATGGTCGAGACGACCGTGCAATTCAAGCCGCGCGATCAGTGGCGCGCGGGGATGACGATGGAGCAGCTGATCGAGCAGCTCGACCGGAGATTGCAGATTCCCGGGCTCGCGAACGTGTGGGTGCCGCCGATCCGCAACCGCATCGATATGCTCGCGACGGGCATCAAGACTCCAGTTGGCATCAAAGTCGCGGGTACCGATCCGCAAGTGATCGATCGAGTCGCACAGCAGGTCGAGCGGGTAGTGCGCAACGTGCCGGGAGTGACGTCCGCGCTTGCGGAGCGCCTGACCGGCGGGCGCTACATCGAGGTGAACATCGACCGCGATGCCGCTGCGCGCTACGGCATGAACATCGAAGACGTTCAGAGTGTGATCACCGCAGCGATCGGCGGCGAGACGATCGGCGAGACGATCGAGGGTCTGCAGCGCTTTCCGATCAGTGTTCGCTATCCGCGCGAGCTGCGGGATTCCATTGCTGATTTGCGGCAGCTCCCCATCGTCACGCGAGGCGGGGCTCAGATCACGTTGGGCACGGTTGCGAATCTCAAAGTCACGAGCGGCCCACCCATGCTGCGCAGTGAGAACGCGCGCCTGTCCGGGTGGGTCTATGTCGATCTGCGGGGACGTGACCTGCAATCCGCGGTCGACGACATGCAGGACGCGGTTGCACGATCGGTGACTCTGCCAGCCGGCTATTCGATCGCCTGGTCCGGGCAGTTCGAGTATCTCGAGCGTGCGCAGGCGAAGCTGAAGATCGTGGTGCCGTTTACGTTGCTGGTGATCTTCGTGCTGCTCTACTTCACCTTCCGGCGCATCGATGAGGCACTGATCGTGATGGCGACCCTGCCGTTCGCGCTGATCGGCGGCTTTTGGTACATCTACCTGCTCGGCCACGAAGTGTCGATTGCAACGGCAGTGGGATTCATTGCGCTGGCCGGCGTAGCTGCGGAGTTCGGCGTGGTCATGCTCATCTATTTGAAGCATGCGTGGGAGGCGCGTCTCGCTTCCGGACGACCTGCGACACTCGAACTACTCGATGAAGCGATTCGCGAAGGCGCAGTGTTGCGGGTTCGGCCCAAAGCCATGACGGTCAGCGTCATCGTTGCCGGCCTGCTGCCAATCATGTGGAGCCATGGAACCGGCTCGGAGGTCATGCAGAGAATCGCGGCGCCCATGATCGGCGGCATGATCACCGCGCCGTTGCTGTCATTGCTGGTAATTCCGGCTGCCTACCGCCTCCTGCGACGACGAGGACTGTCCGCGCAGCAGTTGTAGTGCCGCGCTGACGATGTGATAGAACGAACTCGCCGGAACCAGTTGCTCCACGAATGCGCCGCGCTCATCCATCGTGTCGCGCCACAGACCGGGCGTCGGCGTGTCCAGATACTTCAGCAGCGACCTGGTGGCTGCTGCAGCCAGGTCGGCGTAGCGCGACTGACGCGTGATGATCCCCGCGAGATGGGTAGCCTTGATGCGCTCGGTCTGTGGCCACAAGCGCGCTCGTGTATCGCGAGCTCTGCCATCGCCGAATAGTGTATTGATCGCGACTCCGCGCGCCGGGTCGACGCCGCGATCTTCAGTGCGATCGATGAGGGCAAGCGCGAGCTGATGCGCGCGCGGGTTGTGGACGCGCTGGGACCAGCGCAGCAGCAGCCACGCCCACTCATATTGATGGCCCGGTTCGGCCACGTCGGCGTCGTCGCCCGTCGCCTGCGTCCAGTCGGCGTTGAAGAATTCGCGAATGAAACCGCTGGCGGGATCATGAAATCGCCGCAGCGCCAGCTCGACGATCTCTTCGGCAATCTCGCTCCAGGCGCGATCATCGTCCTGATCGATCCATGCCAGGCAGGCCTCCAGCAAGTGCATGTGAGAGTTCGCCAGCAGCGGCAGACTGCGTGGCGCGCTCTCTTCGAAGCCACCATGCGGATTTCGCAACGTCGAGCTGAGGCGTGCAAGCAGGTCGCGCGCGCCATCGCGTGCGCTATCTTCACCCAGAGCCTTGTAGGCGCATGCGAACCCGAGCAGCACGAAGGCTTGATCGTAGAGAACCGCGCGCTCGACGAGCGCTGCTCCGTTCGGCGCGACCAACCCCCGATAGAGTCCATCCGGCCGACGGTAGTCGGCGAGCAGAGCGGCGAGTCCCTGCCGAACTGCGTCCGCCGCCGGGCCCGACCAACCGAGCTCGGTGGCCACCGAGAACGCATAGATTTGCCGCGGATACAAACGTGCGCGCCGCGTTTCGCCGGAGGGCTCGCCGTCGAGCCGCAAGCTTTCATGGAAACCGCCGCGAGTGTGATCGACACCGCGCGACCACCAGCACGGGTAGCCGTGCTGGATGAGCCAGCTCGACAGGGCATCGGCTTCGCGATTCACGCCTGTACCGTTTGCAGCTCGCCAGCGCGCCGCGCCAGCAGCATCGCTCCGAGTACACCCGCCCGTCCGTGGAGCGCCGAGACGCACACGGAGTTCTCGACGCATCCATCGGGCTCATGCGGCGGCAAATAGCCTGCGAGCGCATCGCGCGTCGCATCGCGAATGTGCGGCAACAACAGACCGCTCTCCATCACGCCGCCGCTGAACACGATCCGCTCCGCCGACGTGACCAATGCAATAGTCGCGGCGAGCTGGCCGAGATAGCCGCCGATGATGCTGTAAGCGACGTGATTCTCCGGAAGTGCCGCAAGATCCGATTGCCAGCGGCGCTGGATTGCCGGACCGCTCGCGACACCTTCCAGGCAGTCGCCGTGGAACGGACACACGCCGGGAAAGGACAGATCGCGCTGGTCGCGCTTCACGTGAATGTGTCCCATCTCCGGATGCATGCGCCCGCGCAATGTCTGATTGTTGATCGCAACGCCTGCCCCGATGCCGGTACCGACCGTGACATACGCGACGCTGCTGCATCCCTGGCCCGCGCCCAATTCGGCTTCCGCGAGCGCGGCCGCATTCACGTCGGTATCGAGCTCGATGCCGCAATCGGCGACGGGTTGCAGAGCGGTGATGAGGTTCGCGTTGGCCCAGCCCGGCTTCGGTGTCGCGAGCATTCGCCCCCAATCGCGCGCACGGCGGTCGAGCTGGATCGGGCCGAACGAAGCGATGCCGAAGCCGCGCATCCGCCCGTACTTGATCTGCATGGCGTGGAAGAACTGCAGCACCTCTGCGAGCGTTTCTGCGGGTTGGCGCGTCGCGATGCGCCGCTCTTCGAGCATGTCGTGCACGCTGCGGCCGACGGCGCAGATGAACTTCGTTCCGCCTGCTTCGACTGCTCCGTAGATTGGTTCCGATGCCGACATGCCCGCGGTCACTTGGTGCAAGGGCCGTCGGACTTGCGCGGCACCAGCACTACCGGTTCGAGGTAGTGGATGTCCGCCGGCTTCGCGTCACCGCGCAACAGCCGCAACAGACTCTGGCCGATGTGGCGGCCGTTCTCGAACACGGCGTGGTCGATCGTCGTGAGGGGCGGATCGGAGAACGCCGAGTGGCTGGAGTTGCCGTAGCCGACAATCGAGATGTCCTTGCCGACTTCGAAGCCACGCTCGCGACAGGCGGCGAGGGCGCCGATCGCCATCGCATCGGTCGCGCAGACAATCGCAGTCGGCGGTGTCGGCAGTGCCAGCAGTTGCCGACACATCGCGAAGCCACTGACCTCACTCAGATCGCCGTTCTGCATCAGCAGCGGGTCGGATGCGATCTTGTGCTTGGCGAGCGCCTTGCTGTAACCCTTCTCGCGCAGGCGCGCGAAGTAGAACTCCAGCGGACCGTTGAGTAGCGCAACGCGGCGATGGCCGAACTCGATCTGGCGCATGGTCGCCAGATAGAACGCCTTCTCATTGTCGGTATCGACCCACGCATACGGTTCGCTGGTCTCGGTGCGGCCGTAAGCGACGAACGGGATGTGATGCTTGCGCGCGAGCGCGACACGCGTGTCGTTGACGCGCGTACGGACGATCAGTAGAGCATCGACCCAGCCACCTTTGATGAAGTTCTCGTACAGCGCTGCCTCGCGGACGGGATCGTTGCGCGTCTGCATCGTCGCGATGAGCGAGTAGCCGCCGTTCTCGAGCTCCGCTTCGACGCCGCCGAGCAGGCTCGAATAGACGCTATCGACGAACCGGACGCCGTCCCCGGCCGATGGAAGGATGACCCCGCACATCGAGCTGCGGCCGGATTTGAGCCGACGCGCCCCCGGGTTCGGTTTGTAGCCCAGCTCGCGCGCCCGCTTGAAAATGCGCTCGCGGGTCGACGCCGACACGTCCTCGTAGCCGTTCAAGGCCCTCGAAACGGTCGAGATGGACAACCCCAGATCGCGAGCGAGCAGCACGATCGACATACAGCTCCGTCGGTAGCGGTGCTTGCGCGTAAGTCTAATGCAATGCGTCGTTGCGCGCGCAATTGCGATATTTCGTTGACAAAAACGTTTTTGAAGGCCTAACCTTGGCCGAAACCTGGCTCTAGGCTCTGCGGCGGCGCACCCGCCGTCGCCCAAAATTCAAGCAGGAGGGGGACTTCGATGTTGAGCACGACCTGCCTTTCCGTTCGCCGCACGCGGCTGTTACCCGTCGCCGCCTTGCTCGCCACACCTTTGACGGTCACTGCGCAGGACGCGACTCCCGAAACCGAGGGCAATCAGCTCGAAGAGATCGTCGTGACCGGCACGAGCCTGGCGCGATCCGCTGTGGATACGCCGCTGGCCGTGACCAGCTTCGACGAGGACCGGCTGCTGAAACTCACGTCAAACAGCCAGGCGGACATCCTGAATTCCGTGCCGACGATCAAGGCCGAAGGCGGCGGTGGCGAGGTCGCGGCCAACGTGTTCATCAAAGGCCTGCCGTCCGGCGGCCAGTATCAGTTCACGCCGCTCATGTACGACGGCATGCCGACGTTCAGCTCGTTCGGCCTGAACTCCTCGGCGTTCGACGTGTACTACCGCAACGATCTCGGCATCGAGCGGCTGGAGTTCGTGCGCGGCGGCGTCTCCAATCTGTTCGGCCCCGGCTCGGTCGCCGGCCTGATCAACTACATCTCGAAGACCGGCAGCGACACGCCGGAGGCGAAGGTGCAGCTGGAGGTTGCGGACGAGAACCGCGTGCGCGGCGATTTCGCAATGAGCGGCCCGCTGAGCAGCGACGCCGGGCTCTACTACGCAGTGTCCGGCTTCTATCGGATGGACGAAGGCCCGATCAAGACCGGCAATGACACCGAAGGCTTCCAGCTACGCGGCAACCTCAAGAAGGTGTTCGCGGACGACTCCGGCTCGATCACCCTGTTCGCGCAGTACATCGACGATCAGGCGCAGTTCTATCTGCCGTTACCGCTCGACGGCCGCACGCGCGAGCGCATCAATGGCAACGACGGCGACGAGGTGGAGCAGGTCGAGACCGATCAGGTCGACGGCATGAGCTACAACGTGCCGGGCGGCATATTCCGCTCGTCGATCGGCGATGGCGCAAGCACCAAGGACGGGTCGATCGGCCTCGCCTTCGACAAGGATCTCGGCAATGGCTGGGGCGTCAACTCGAAGGCGCGCTGGGCGCACTACGACCACGTATTCGATTTCTTCCTCGATGGCGACGGCCTGGCCAATGTGCCTGAAACGCAGGCGGCCTTCCTCAATCCCGCCGCTGCCGGCACGCGCACGACGCGCGGCCTGCCCGCAGGCGCGCTGACCGGCACGTTCACCTATGCGGATACGGGCGAAGTGCTGCCGGCGAACGCGCTGCTGTTCCCGAACCGCTTCATCGATCGTGACCGGCCGGCCGACGACATGAGCATCGAGGTGAACCTCACGAAGGGCATGCAGCTCGGTGCGTTCGAGCACAACTTCACGCTCGGCGCGTTCTACGCGGATGCCGAGGCCAAGGACTTCAACGTCACGACCATGTATCTCGCCGACTTCCAGAACGAGGCGCGCCTGGTCAACCTGACCTTGAGCGATGGCACGGTCGTCTCGCGCAACGGCCTGCTCAATCCCGGCGTCGGCTACGTCAACAACAAGCACGAGGCGCAACGTCAGGCGATCTATCTCGCCGATCAGATGCAGAGCGACAAGTTCATCTTCGACATCGGCGCGCGCTTCGAATCGATCGATGGCGACATCCGGCGCGAGCGCAGCGCAGCCGTCGTCACCGATCCAACCACGCCGAACTTGTCGCCGGTACAGCGCGACGTCGTATGGGGCACTGGCGAGTTCCGCACGGCCAGCGTCGACACCGACGAATGGGCGCTCGCTCTGGGCGCGCTGTACAAGCTGACCGACTCGGTGAACATCTACGCCAACGCTGCACGCGGGTTCTTCTTCCCGGAAATGCGCGCGGTCGCTCTCGACCTCAACACCGGGCTGCTGCAGAGCGACTACACGGCGGAGATCATCAAGCAGGCGGAAACCGGCGTGAAGTTCATCGGCGACCGCCTGTCCGGCACGCTGTCGGCGCTGTACACCGAGCTGAACGATCGTCGCGCCGTGAGCTTCGTCAACGGACCGGCCGGCAGCCTGATCGAGCGCGTCAGCATCGTTTCGACCGAGTCGTACGGCCTGGAGGCGGATTTCACCTTCCGCCTGCTCGACAACCTCAACCTGGAGGGCAACGTCACCTGGCAGGAGCATGAGTTCACGAAGTTCGACACGAACCCTGCGTTCGTCGGCAACGAGCTGCTGCGTCAGCCGAACATCCTGGCCAACCTGGGCTTGTACTACGACGACGGCAGGTTCGACGCGGCGCTGTACGACACGCACACGGGCGACACGTTCACGACCGAGTCGAACCTCATCAAGCTGGACGCGTACGACATCGTGCGCCTGGGCGCGGGCTACACGTTCGACTGGGCGGACATGACTGCGCGCGTCGGCATCGACATCTACAACCTGCTCGACGACGACGGCATCACGGAAGGCTCGCCGCGCCAGGACACCGCGCAGGCCGCGAGCGGCGCGTATTTCGTCGGCCGGCCGGTGCTGCCGCGGCGCTATACGGTGCGCTTTACGGTGGACTTCTGAGGCGATGACGATGGAGTTGGACGAGCGCGCGCGGGACATCCTGCGCGCCAACGATCGCGGCGGCTACACGGTGCCGAACGGGCGCGTGTATCCGTTCCAGTGGAACTGGGATTCCGCGTTCGTCGCGCTCGGCTTTGCGACGTTCGATCAGGACCGCGCCTGGCGCGAAGTCGAAACCCTGTTCGAGGCGCAATGGCCCGACGGGTTCATGCCGCACATCGTGTTCTGGAAGGACGATGCCGGCTACTTTCCGGGACCGGCGGTCTGGGGCACGGGGACATCCCCCCTGACCTCGGGCATTACCCAGCCGCCGGTCGCTTCCAGCGTCGTGCGCTCGTTGTGGGAACGGGCGGAGCGCAGCCGGGCTTTCCGCCCGCGACTCGAGCAACTGTTTCCGAAGCTGTTTGCGTGGCATCGCTGGTTCGCGCAGGTGCGCGACCCGCTCGGCAAGGGCGTGGTGATTGCGGTGCATCCGTGGGAAACCGGCCGCGACAACTCGCCCGAGTGGGATGCGCCGTCGCACGCGATCGACACATCGCGAGTCGGCGATTACACGCGCCGCGACACGACACACCTCGATCAAAGCATGCGACCGACGAAAGCCGAGTACGACCGCTACCTGGCGCTCGTGCAGGCGGGTCGCGAGATGGGCTGGGATCAGAAGCGCATCGCGCGCGAGCATCCGTTTCGTGTCGCGGACATTGGGATGACGATGATGTTGCTGCGTGCGAACCGCGACCTCGCGGCTCTGGCCGACGATCTCGGCCGCAAGGCGGAAGCCGAGGAGCTGCGCAGCTACGTCAAGCGTGCGGAAGCGGGCATCGACTACTTGTGGAATGACGAGATCGGCGCCTACTGCTCGCGCGATGCGATCAACGGCCGTTTCTCCGGCTTGGTGACGAGCGCGTCATTCCTGTCGTTCTATGCGGGGCTGAAACACGAGGCACATGACGCCAGTACGCTGCGGCACTTCGAGCGCATCTCGCAGCGCGTGCGCTACGTCATGCCGAGCCTCGACCCCGACGATCCGGGCTTCGACTCGATCCGTTATTGGCGCGGGCCGGTGTGGGCAGTCGTGAACTACATGATCGGCACCGGTCTGAGCGAAGCCGGCTACGCTGGACCCGCGCAACGCGTGCAATCGGATACTCGCGCACTGATGGAGACCGCGGGACTGTACGAGTCATATTGCCCGGTCAGCGGCCGCGGCAGTGGCGGCGGAGATTTTTCCTGGACTGCAGCGATGTGGCTGCATTGGGCCAGAAGTGGATAGTCAGATGCTCAGCGCAGAACAGAACGAGTTCTATCAGAAGAACGGCTACCTGCACGTGCGCGGCATGCTGACCGCGGCGGAGGCTGCGTTCTATCGGCAGGAGCTTCACGATCTCGCCGAGCGGCTCGGCGAGCGCGACGCGACCTGGAGCAGCGTGAAGTCGGGCGATCCCGGGAAACGCACGCGCCTGATGCATTGTCACGACGTGCAGTTCTATTCGGCGGCGTTCACCAGTCTGCTGGTCGATCCGCGCTTCACGCGGATCGCGCAAGGCATCGTCGGGCCGAACGTGCAGCTGCATCACACCAAGATGTTCATCAAGCCGCCGGAGAACGGCTCGCCGTTCCCGATGCACCAGGACTATCCCTACTTCCCGCACCAGCATCACTCGATGATCGCAGCGATCATCCACTTCGACGATGCGCCGGTGGAGAAGGGCTGTCTGCGCGTCGTGCCCGGCTCGCACAAGCTCGGGCCGCTGGAGGCGATCGGGCAAGATCATCACCTGCCGGAGGATCGCTTTCCGATCGACGGCGCCTTGCCGGTTCCGGCCAAGGCGGGCGATGCGATCTTCATGTCGTACCTGTTGGTGCACGGCTCCGGACTGAATCGCTCCAACGAGCCGCGTACCACGATCCTGGTGCAGATGCGCGATCCCGAGGACGTGCCGCTCAACAACAAACACTCCTCGCGCGGCCAAGGCATGATGCTGGCGGGCATCGACCCGCGCCGTCCCGATCACGAGTTCGCCTGGGAGCGCAAAGCGGAATGAAGCGGCGGGCGCGAGCCGCCGTTGCATTCACGTCGGTTCTCGCGGCGGTTGCTGGCCACGCCAGTGACTGCGCCGCGCTCGTCAACCGCGAGTTGCCCCACGTCTACATCGCGGCCGCGCAGCTCGTTCCTGCGCAAGCCGACGTGCCGGAGTTCTGCCGCGTGCAGGGTGAAGCGCGGCCTACAGCGGATTCGCAGATCGGATTCGAGTTGTGGTTGCCTGCGTCGGGCTGGAACGGACGCTACTACCAGCTCGGCAACGGCGGCTTCGCGGGATCGATTCACCTTCCCGCGCTCGCAGCCGAGCTGCGTCGAGGCAACGCCGTCGCTGCGACCGACACGGGTCATCGCGCCAACGCGTTCGATGCGACGTGGGCGCTGAATCATCCCGAGAAGATCATCGACTACGGCTATCGCTCGCTGCAGGAAACCTCGCGGGTGGCTCAGCAGCTGATACGCACGTACTACCGCCGTCCCGCGAGTCACAGGTACTTCACGGGCTGTTCCAATGGCGGTCGGCAGGCGCTCATGGCGGCACAGCGCTTCCCGGAGGATTGGGATGGCATTCTGGCTGGCGCTCCCGCGCTCAACTGGACGCAACAGCTGGCAACGTTCGCGTCGCAGCCGACGGGCGACATGCGCTCGCAGCTGACGTTGTCCGACCAGTTCTTCCGTTACATGGTGCACGACGACCCGACGTGGAACGTCGGTCGATTCGCGGGCCAGCGCGATTTCGAGCTCGCGCGCGGACGCCAGATCGGCAACCAGACTCTGAGTCAGGTGCTCGATGCGACCGATCCCGACCTCACGCGCTTCGAGCAGCGCCGCGGGAAGTTGCTGATGTATTTCGGCTGGGCCGATGATCTGATTTCGCCGCAGGCAGGCGTCGACTACTACGAGCGCGTCATCGCACGCATGGGCGGGATCGAGCGCACGCAGGCGTTCTTCCGGCTGTTCATGGTGCCGGGCATGGGACACTGTCAGGGCGGCGCGGCGCCGCACGCATTCGGTCAGGCATATGTGGCGCCGGGCTTGAGCGATGATCCGGAGCACGACATCCGCCGCGCGCTGGAGGCCTGGGTGGAGCAGGGGAAAGCGCCGGAACGCATCGTCGAAGCGGCGCAGGTGCTGCATCCGTATCACAAGGGGGAGCGATGAACTCTGCCGAGGTCTACGCAGTGCCGGCGCGGCGCACGCTCTCCAAGCACTACCCGTGGATCCTCATCGGCCTGCTGTGGATGGTCGCGTTCCTGAATGCGGCGGACCGCTCGATCCTGGTCGCGGTGATGCCGAAACTGCGCGACGAGTTCGGGCTCACGCCCGAGCGGCTCGCGTTGATCAACTCGGTGTTCTTCTGGATCTATGCGTTCGCGGCGTTCTTGTCCGGACGCCTGGGCGACAGCACGCGACGTTCGTGGGTGATCGTCGGTGGGCTGGCATTCTGGAGCGTCGCGACCGGTCTCGTGTCGCTTGCCACGGGATTCACGATGCTGCTCGCGCTGCGCGGCATGGTGGCACTGGGCGAGGCGACGTATTACCCGACGGGAACCGCGCTGATCAGCGATTGGCATCGGCCGACGATGCGCAGTCGTGCGCTGTCGATCCATCAGACGGCCGTGCTGGCGGGCACGGGGTTTGGTGCGTACGCCGCTGGGTTGATTGCCGATCGCCTCGGGTGGCAGGCACCGTTCGTCATCTTCGGGGCAGCTGGTATCGTTTGGTGCGGCGTGCTGTTCAAGGCGCTGCAAGACGCGCCGTCACGCGCTGCTCATGAAAGGAGTGAGACGCGCAAGTCGCTCCTCGGACCGCTCCGTGTCGTGGTGAAACGTCCGCCGGCGCTGTTCCTGTGCAGTGTGTTCTTCCTCGGTACGGGCGCATCGACCGGTGTTTCGGTGTGGGCGCCGACGTATGTGCACGATGCGCTTGGTCTCGATCTCGCTGACTCCGCGTTGTACGGCGCGGCGACCATCAGCGTCGCCGGGCTCATCATGGTCCCGTTCGGTGGACTGCTTGCCGATTGGCTCGCGGCCCGCACACCGATCGGCCGCTTCTACACGCTGGCGATCGGGCTCGGTCTGGCAGGCATTCTGCTACTACCGCTGATCGGCGCGCGCTCGGCGATGTCGATCGGGTTGGTGCTGCTCGCGTCGAGCGCCGGCAAAGGCATCTTCGATGGCTGCATCTACTCGACGATGCACGACGTCGTGCCGAGCGAAGCGCGGGCCAGCGCAGTCGGGCTGATGACCATGTCCGGTTTCATCGGCGCGGGCTTGACGCCGCTGTTCGTCGCGATGGCGTCGCGGGTCTGGGGCATGGCGGCCGGACTGACGTCGCTCGCCGCGCTATATTTCATCGCCGTGATCATCCTGCTTGCCATCCGCGGTACGACACGACGCGTCGTTTTAGAGACGCGCCGGACAGAGGAGGCCGCTGCCACATGAGCGTGTCGCAGCCGGCTGCATTGCTACTCAAGGCTCCGCGCGAGCTGGCGTTCGAGCCGCTCGAGCTCGCGCCGCTGCGTCCGGATGAAGTACGCATTCGCACGCTGTACTCGGGGGTGAGCGCCGGTACCGAGCTGTCGCAGTACCGCGGCACGAATCCTTTCATGAATCGACGGTGGGACGAGACCTCGCGTCTGTTCGTCGCGTCGTCGGAGCCGAGCTGGAGCTATCCCGTTCGCAACCTGGGGTACGAGGAAGCGGGCGAGATCATCGAAGTCGGCAGCGCGGTGACCGATGTGCGTATCGGCCAACGTGTCTTCGGGACGTGGGGCCATCGCACCCATCACGTCGCGCGCAGCGAGTACGCACGCGATCGGTTGTTGCCTCAGGACGCCGATCCGCGCATCGGCATTTTCTCGCACATCGGTGCCGTCGCACTCAATGGAGTGCACGACGCCGGTATTCGCATGGGCGACTTGGTCGTCGTATTCGGGCTCGGCGTGCCGGGCCAGATCGTCGCGCAGGCGGCGCGCGGCTCAGGTGCGACAGTCGTCGGTGTCGATCCGGTCAAGGAGCGTCGCGATGTCGCGCTGAAGCTGGGTGCGGATCGCGTGCTCGATCCGACGGCGGGCTCAGTCGCTGAGCGCATCAAGTCCGAAACGGGCGGGCGCGGTGCTGATGTTTGCATCGAAGTTTCCGGTGCGGCGCCGGCGCTCGCCGAAGCGATCCGCACGGTCGCGTACTCGAGCCGGGTCGTCGCGATGGGGTTCTTCCAGGGCGAGGCGCGCGGCCTGTCGCTGGGGGAAGAGTTTCACCACAATCGCATCGAGCTGATCTGTTCGCAGATCTCGGGGGTCAGCCCGGCTGCCAGTCACCGCTGGAACAAGCCGCGGCTATGGCAGACAGCAGTGCGCCTCCAACACGAGAAGCGCTTGAATCTGTTGCCGCTCATCACACACATCGTTGCGTTCGCCGAGGCGCCGGCGCTGTTTGCGCGCATCGATGCGGGCGAGCCCGGTATGCTGCAGTCCGTCCTGACATTCGGAGCCTGAGGTGAAGCGACTGCGCGTCGGCCTGCTCGGCTGCGGCGGAATCGGCGCGCGCCACGCGAATGCGGTCGGCGTTCTGAAGGACGACATGCAACTCGTCGCGTGTTGCGGACGAAACGAGAGCAAGGTCCACGAGTTCGCTGTCCGCTTCGGTGCCGAGCCGTATACCGATCTGCGTCGCATGCTGGATTCGAAGGTCGATCTATTGATCGTCGCACTACCGCCGTTTGCGCATACCGGGCAAGTCGAGCAGGCCGTCGCAGCAGGAACCCACGTCCTCGTGGAGAAACCGATCGCGCTCGACATGACACGCGCACGATCGATGGTCGATGCGGCGGCAAAGGCCGGCGTCGTTGCGGCGTGCGGCTTCATGTATCGATTCGGGGCTGCAGTGAAACGTTGGGATCGGGCCGCGAGCGACGGCGAAACGGGCCGCGTCGGTCTGTTCACGGGCCAGTTCCACTGCAATGCATTGCACGCGGACTGGTGGCGCGAGCGCGCGAAGTCCGGTGGCCAGATGGTCGAGCAACTCATTCACATCGTCGACCTGGCGCGTCATCACCTCGGCGAGCCGCAATCCGTTTACGCGCGCACCGCGAACTTCTTTCATCGCGATGTCGCGGGCTACGACAGCGACGATGTCAGCGCGATCGTCCTCGGCTACGCCGATGGACGGCTGGGAGTACTCAACGCGACGAACGGCGCGGTGCCGGGGCAGTGGACCAAGCTGTGGCAGATCGTCGCCGAGCGCATGACCGGACGCTTCACGGGTTGGGATACGGCATCGCTGACACACACGGTCGGCGCGCCACGGACGGAGGAGATCGACTCGCAGGTCGATGTGTTCATCGCGCAGCTGTTGGATGTTGCAGCGGCGATTCGCGGCGGGTGGGCGCCGACAGTGCCATTGAGCGAAGGCGCAAGCACGCTGCGGATCGTGCTGGCCGCGCAGCAGTCGGCCGCGGAAGGTCGCGAGATTTCCCTGTGATCTGCAACGCATGAGCGCCGTCGAAGAGCGAAGCGTGCCGGCCGCGTCTATCGCGGGACTCGCGAGCTATCCATGGTTGCTGATCGGTCTGCTATGGACCGCGGCATTTCTCAACTCCGCCGGCCGGCAGATCCTGATCACGGTGCTGCCGCAGATACGCGCGGAGTTCGGCCTGAGTGCGACGCAACTCGCGCTGATCAACTCCGTCGGGTTCTGGGTGTACGCGGTCTGCGCGCTGATTTTCGGGCGCCTGGGCGACGCCACCCATCGCTCGCGTGTGATCGTCGGTGGCCTCGTCTTCTGGTCTGTAGCAACTGGCCTGGTTCCCCTTGCGAGCGGCTTGATCATGCTCGTCGTCGCTCGCAGCCTGGTATCGGCCGGCGAGGCAACCTATTACCCGACGGCTGCGGCACTGATCAGCGACTGGCACCGCAGCGGCACGCGCAGCCGTGCGTTGGCGATTCATCAGACCGGTGTGTTTGCCGGGGCAGGCGTGGGCGCCGTGGTTGCTGGAGCGCTCGCCGACGCGTTCGGCTGGCGATCGCCGTTTCTGGCGTTCGGTGTGCTCGCGTTGCTCCTCTGCGGTGTCCTGTTCAAGTTGCTGCGCGATGCACCGCCGGCGCCGCCGCGAGTCGGCGGGGCTGCGTCGACGCAGCATGTCGGACCGTTACGAACAGTCCTGCAGCGACCCGCTGCACTGATGCTGTGCGTGGTGTTCTTTCTCGCCAACGGTGCCGTGTGCGGGATCATCGTGTGGGCGCCGACCTATCTACACGACAGCTTCGGACTGGATCTCGCGCGCGCAGGTCTTTACGGAGCGACGACGCTCAGTGCTGCCGGTGTCGCATGCGTTCCCCTCGGCGGCTTTCTAGCGCATCGCTTCGCCGCACGTACGCCACTCGCGGTCTTCTACGTGCTCGCAATCGGGCTTGCACTGGCCGGTGCATTGCTGTTGCCGCTGCGGCTCACCACCTCCGCAGTCGCAGTCGGAGCCGTACTTTTCGCTTCCGGCGCGGGCAAGGGTCTGTTTGACGGCTGCATCTATGCAGCAATGCACGACGTCGTGCCGCCCGCGGCTCGTGCGACTGCCGTCGGGTTGATGACGCTCGTTGGCTTCTGCGGCGCCGGACTGTCACCGATCGCTGTTGCGCAAGTCAGCGGTTGGATCGGCATGGCATCCGCGATGACGTCGCTGGCGTTCCTGTATCTCGCTGCGGCCGTGTTGCTGATCGCGACACGCAACTCGACCCGGCGGGCAATCCTCGAAACGCGCGACATCGAGGACGCTCGATGATGACTGGGCAAACGCTCAGCGCCGGTGGTGTCGTATTCAGCGACTTCGCGCCGCTGATCGACGGTGCCGTGCCCGCGTGCGTCGGCCCGCAGGTCGCAGAGAACACCAGCGGCTGGACGATGACGTGGTCGGTCGGCAGCGCGCAGCGGTTTGTCCTGGAGATCGAGCGCGATCCTCTGCTACTGAAGATTGCCTTGGAAGGCGTTGCGGGCGGTTCAGTCGACTCGCTCGGGCTGCGCATGGGTCGTGCCGCCAACGTCGTCCGTTATCTGCGCAACGGCTACACGAGCTGGGACGGTAGCTACTTCGTCGAGCTCGACAACGCGCGCGGCATCATCGGTGCCGATCCGACGGCCGTCGTCGGCCATGCCATGACCGCGCTCGTAGCGGATGCGGGCGGAGTCGCGGTGCTCGGCTTCCTGCGTCACGATCGATTCCAGAGCCGCTTTCGCTTTGCGTTCGAGGCCGGGCCGCTGACGATCGACGTGGAGACACTCATCGACGCGTCGGTGCGCGGTGACCGCATCGAAGCCGAGCCGCTCGTTCTGCTGTCGGGGGTCGACGTCGAGGAGACGCTGCGCGATTGGGCCCGCCGTGTCGCGCAGGCGTCGCCGCTTGCGCCGCGGATCCGCGAGCGGCGCATTGCTGGCTGGTGCTCCTGGTACAACCTGTACGCTTCGATCACAGAGCCCATCATTCAAGAGCATCTCGCGGCGGCAACGCAGTTTCGCGACCGTTATCAGGTGCCGTTCGACATCTTCCAGATCGACGACGGCTTCACGCCGGAGATGGGCGATTGGCTCGAGGTGAAGCCGCAGTTCCCGCGCGGCATGAAGCCGCTGCTGGCGGACATCCGCGCGCAGGGCTTCACACCCGGGTTGTGGATCGCGCCGTTCATGATCGGCAATCGCAGCCGCCTGTACGCCGAGCAGCCTGACTGGGTCGTGACCGATCGCGCGAGCGGCAGGCCCATCGCACCGATGACGTTCTACGGCGAGTTCCGCTGGCACAAGCGCAGCGAGGAATACTACGTTCTCGACATCACGCATCCGGCGGCCGAAGCGTATGTGCGCAAAGTCTTCCGCACCTGGGCGCGCGACTGGGGCTGCGGCTACTTCAAAACCGACTTCATGTATTTCGGCAGCGAGTACGGCCCGCGCCAGGCACGCTGGCATGAAGAAGGCCGGTCGCGCATCGAGATCTGGATGCGGATGGCGCGCTTGATTCGCGAGGAGATCGGCGATGCTCTGTGGCTCGGTTGCGGCGGGCCGATCTGGGCTGGCATCGGTCTCCTCGACGCCGTGCGCATCGGCCGGGACATCGGCGTGAGCTGGGAAGGTCACTACTCGGCGGAGTCGCTGCTGCGTGACCAGACGAGCCGAAACTTCGGCAACGGCATCTTCTGGCAGGCGGACCCGGACTGCATCCTGCTGCGCGAACGCTTCCATCATCTCACTGACGAGCAGGTGCGATCGCTGGCGCTGTTCGCGGGGCTCGCGGGCGGGGTGCTGATGACCAGCGATAGGCTCGATGAAATCTCGGACGAGCGGGGTCGGCTGTTTGCCGATCTCGCGCGCGAGGCGCAGCCTCAACCGTGCGATTTCCCGCAGCTCGGCCGGGTCGCCCTGCGCCATCGCATCGGAACCTCGCACATCGGTGCGCCGAAGCTCATGTCGGACGGCGATCCGGTGTTGATGCAGCGAGTACGCAAACCCGATGGCACCGAGTTGGTGGTGTTGCTGAATACCGGCAGCACACCGATCGATCGCGAGATCAATGGCATGCAAGTCTCGCTGCCGCCATATGCAACGCGTATGCTAACGCGTCAATGAGTCGCATCAGCGATCTACAACAACGATTTCAAGCCTTTGCCAGTCGTTCCGGCCGCGTGTCGTTTGCGCCCGGGCGGATCAATCTCATCGGCGAGCACACGGATTACTCGGGCGGCTTCGTGTTACCGGCGAGCCTCGCGCTCGGAACGTGGGCGGTCGCCGCGCCTCGCGACGATCGAATGATTCGCGTCCTCTCCGAAGGTCAGCAGGAGATCGAGACGTTTCCACTGGAAATCGCGCCACGGGCCGCGAAGAGGCAATGGAGTGACTACGTCGCCGGGGTGACCTGGGCCTTGCAACAGGCCGGCTGCAAGCTGCGCGGCGCCGATCTTTTGATCTCGAGCGACGTGCCGATGGGCTCGGGCTTGAGCTCCTCCGCAGCGCTCGAAGTCTCCGTGGCCCATGCGCTGCTCACGGTCGCAGAGGCTTCCCTCGCGCCGCTCGAAATCGCTCGGGTGTGTCAGCGCGCCGAGAACGAATTCGTCGGCGCACGCTGCGGGATCATGGATCAGTTTGCCGCGACCCACGGCGAGCCTCGCCGCGCGCTGATGCTCGACTGCGCCAACTATGTTTGGAAGAGTGCGCCACTGCCGACGACGCACTTCTTCGTCGTGGCCAACACGATGGTTCGACACGAGCTTGCGCACGGCGAGTACAACGTGCGTCGCGCGGAAGCGGAGGAGCTGGTCGATTTCATGCTCCGCTGCATGCCGCAGCGGAGCCGGCTCGCCGAGCTCAACATCGCGGAGATGAATGAGCTGATACGCGAGTTGCCTGCGACTCTCGGGCATAGGCTGCGACACGTCGTCAGTGAGAATCGTCGCGTGCACGAAGCGTATGCGGCTCTCAATTCGGGCGATGTCACGCTGCTCGGACAACTCCTCGACGCGTCTCACGAGAGTCTGCGCAGTGACTACGAAGTCAGCTGCCGCGAGTTGGACCTGCTGGTGCAGATCGCGCGCGGCGTACCCGGTGTCGTTGGCGCGCGGATGATTGGCGGCGGCTTTGGCGGCTGCACGCTGACGCTGGTCGAGGCGGAGCACGTCCAGAATCTGCTGGACCGGCTGCGTCTGAATTATGTACAAAGCACCGGCAAGGAGCCTGCTACATATATATGTGAGTTCGGAGGCGCAGGGGGCATGGTGGCATGAGCGGGTCGCATCGGCGCCGCAACGCGTTGACCGGAGAGTGGGTGCTCGTGTCGCCCCATCGGACGCTGCGTCCGTGGCAAGGCCAGCATGAAGCGGCGCCACCGGCTACGCGGCCTGCATACGATCCCCAGTGCTACTTGTGTCCGGGGAACAAGCGTGCGAACGGTGCGGCGAATCCGCAGTACACGCAGCCATACGTGTTCGCCAACGATTTTTCTGCGCTCGATGCGAGCGGCGACGCGAATGCGCTAGGTGAGGGATTGTTCGCGTCGCAGCCGGTCTCTGGCGAGTGTCGCGTGCTGTGCTACTCGCCGCGACACGATCGGTCGCTGGGCGACTTGCCTGCGCAAGAGGCCGTAGGAGTCGTGCGGGCGTGGCGGGCGCAGTTCGCCGAGCTCGATGCGCGGCGCGACCTCTCTTACGTCCTGATCTTCGAGAATCGCGGCGAAATGATGGGTGCGAGCAATCCGCATCCGCACGGTCAGATCTGGGCGACGAGCGTCGTGCCAGACGAAGTGGAGCGCGAGCTGCACAGCCAGCAGGCCTATCACGCCACGCATGGACGGCCGTTGCTGATCGACTACGTGGAGAGGGAGCTGCAGGCCGCGGAGCGAGTCGTCGCCTCGAACGAGCACTGGGTCGCGCTGGTCCCGTTCTGGGCAGTATGGCCATTCGAACTGCTCGTGCTGCCGAGACGATCGGTCGCCGCGTTCGATGAGCTGCAGTCGGGCGAGGAGGCGAGTCTCGCCAAGCTGCTGCAGTCGATCGTCGCTATGTACGACCGCGTGTTCGATGTGCCATTCCCGTACTCGATGGGCTGGCACGGCCGCCCCAGCCGCAGTCACGAATCAACCGGCTGGACTCTGCACGCGCACTTCTTCCCGCCGCTGCTGCGCTCCGCGACAGTGCGCAAATTCCAGGTGGGATTCGAGATGCTGGCGATGCCGCAACGGGATCTGACACCCGAAGCGGCAGCCGCAAGGCTGCGCGAGCTGGTGCGGGAATAGCCTATCCGAACGTCCGATAGGCGATGCCGAGCAGGGCGCTCGCCGCCAGCGTCCAGGCCATGCCGACTTTGAAGCGCAGCATCGCGATCATCGATGCCGCAGCGAGCAGCAGTGCTACGGGCTCGAGCGTCGACCAGGCGGGGACGTCGACGTGCAGGAGACCGTAGGTCCGAGCGTCGACTCTGCCGAACAGGGTGTGCGTCGCGAACCACACCGATAGGTTGAGGATGACGCCGACGACTGCAGCCGTCACGCAGGACAGCGCGGCGTTCAATCCGCGATGCTGCCGCAGCGACTCCATATACGGTGCGCCGACGAAGATGAATGCGAAGCTCGGCACAAAGGTCACCCAGGTCGTCAGGCACGCGCCGAGCACCGCGGCAAGCCATGGATCGAGCGGCGTCGCGTAGCGATACGCCGCAACGAAGCCTACGAACTGCAGCACCATGATCAGCGGCCCGGGCGTCGTTTCGGCCATCGCCAGTCCGTCGATCATCTCGCCCGGTCGTAGCCAGTGCAGCTCTTCGACTGCGCGCTGGCCGATGTACGCGAGCACGGCGTAGGCACCGCCAAACGTCACGACTGCAGTCTGTCCGAAGATCACACCTTCGCGCGTCAGGACATGCTCGGCACCGAGCCAAGCGGCTACGAGCGCGACTGGCGCGATCCACAGTACGATGCATACGACCGCAAGCTTGAGCGCACGTCGCGCATTGGGCCGCGCGTGGGCAAGCTGTCCCGCGTCGTACATGCGATCGACGACGAAGCTCTTCTCAGCAGGAGAATCTGCCGATACCGCCTGCTCGAAGTACCGCGGCACGATCGGTCGTGCCACGACTCCGATCAGCGCCGCGCTCGCGACGATCCATGGAAACGGCACTTTGAAGAAGTAGATCGCGAGAAATGCCGCGGCTGCGAGCGCCACCATGAAGCGGTTTCCGAGCGCGCGTCGTCCGATGCGCAAGACTGCTTCGACAACGACCGCGAGCACCGCCGCCTTGAGTCCGAAGAACAGCGCCGCCACCGGACCCAACGAGGCATAGCGAACATAAAGCCAGCTCAGCGCCAGCATCACCAGCATGCCCGGCAATACGAACAGCCCGCCGGCGACGAGGCCACCCCACGTTCGATGCAACAGCCAGCCGATGTACGTCGCGAGCTGCTGGGCCTCCGGGCCCGGCAGCAACATGCAGTAATTCAGCGCGTGCAGAAACCTGGTCTCGCTGATCCAGCGGCGACGCTCGACCAATTCGCGATGCATGAGCGCGATCTGACCGGCCGGCCCGCCGAAGCTGAGCCAGCCGATCTTCAACCAGAGTCGAAGCGCCTCGCCGAAGGCAATCGGCGCGGCTGTGCTCACTGTGTCGCGAGTTTCTGCGGCCACGAATGTGTTTCGTTGCGTGCCGTCTTGCACCAGGCGTAGAGCGCATCGTAAATCGACATGGCCTGCTCCAGCAGCACGATGTCGTCGCGCACGTTGGCCGACATGCCGAGCGAGATCGCCAGCAAGCCCGGCGCTTCGCGCGCTTGGCCGAGCTCCCCGGTATCCGCCGCGCGCACGATATTAGCGACCTGATCTATGACAGGATCATGAAGCTCGAACTCGTCGAGGAAAGCATCGAAACTGCAGCGCGCCCCCCGATGCGAGAAGGTCACATCGGCGATGTCGTACGGCTCGGCGCGCAGCGCCTGCGATTGCGCGCGCACCTGGTGGGCAGGCGTATAGAAGAACGACGCCCGCGGATCGATGAAACGCCGGACCAGCCAGGGGCATGCGAGTCGATCGATCTTCGGGCGCTCGCGCGTCACCCAGCGGGACGCGCCGGGCGCATTGAGATCGGCGCGGGCCTTCACCGTGGGATGACCGGCTTCGATCCACGCTTCGACACCGCCTTCGAGGATGAAGGCGGGATAACCCATCGCGTTCAATGCGTCGGCGACGAACGCGCTCGTTTTGCCGCCGTGCTTGCAGTAGGCGACGACGGCGCGCGTTCGCGGCAGGGTTCGTCCCCACTCGCCGACTCGATTGGGATGGCCGCGCAGTGCGCCGGGGATCAGGCGTCCTCGTGCCGCGAAGTCGACGTCCTCGCGCACGTCGAAGATGGCGGGCGAATCCGCAAGTCCCAGTCGCGCGAAGACGGCAGCTGAAGATAGAGAGGAGGGCATAACTACCTCGCAGGCGGTGCCTGCTCGAAAGCCCAGACGATTTCCGTGCGCAGCCCCGCAGCATCCGTTCCGATCGACACCAGCGGCGAGTCGATGGCGCGACAGCCGCGGCGATCGAACCAGTCGAACAATGCGTCGAGAGCGCCGGCCAGCTCAGAGGCGTGCGCGTGACGCACGTTCGTCGCGAGCACAGCGCAGGACGCCGCTGGCAACTGGCGCAGCGTGATGCCCTGTGGAATGCGAGCTGGCGTTTGCACCGGAATGACGACTTCGAGGCGACCGTCGTCGTCGGACAGCGGATCGACGAGAGCACAGGACGGTTCGCTCGCGACCAGCCCTGCATGCGTAATCAGCTCGCTCGCGGCCCTAGCTTCGGCACGGAACTTCTCGACGAAGTCATAGCGGTTCGCCACGAACGGCCGCACGGCGACCGTGGTATCCGGCCGGGACCGCTCGACGATCTCGGGGACTTCGGCCCTGGAGGGTTCGCGCAACTGAACGAGCGCGGCGTGATACGCGCGCTTCTCGCGGGCGTAGCGTTCGTCGACTTCCTGCGCGAGTTGCGCGAGCACGGTTTCTGCGCCGCCCGACCTCGATGCGACGACGTTGGCGATGTCCGTGAGCGACAGGTTCATCTCGCGCAACGTTCGCACGAGCCGTCCGAGCGGCACTTGATCGCTGCTGTAGTAGCGATAGCCGGTGGCGGTGTCGATCCGCGCCGGCAGCAGCAGATGCTGCTCATCGTAGATACGCAACGCCTTCTGCGAGAGCTGCGTCGCAGCCGCGAACTCGCCGATGGAAAGCAGCCGGGAGGAAGGCGTAGTCACGGGCGCACTCTAGCGCTTGTCCCAAGGGCAAGGTCAAGCATGGGAACTCACAGCCGCAGCCGCCGAGCAACTCGCTAGCATGGCTGCCATGAACGCTCCGCCAGTCCTGCTGCTTTCGCGCAATGCGATCTCCAAACTCGCCACGACGCGAGACTATCTCACGGCGATTCAGTCCGCTTTTGCCGATCTCGCCGCGGGTCGCTTCGACGTGCCGCCGGTCGGGCACGTGCCCGGTGTCGGCGGCATGTTCCACATCAAGTGCGCGCAGCGCACGGGATCGCCGGCACTCGCGGCGATCAAGGTCAACGGCAACTTTCCCAACAACCGCATGCACCATGACCTGCCGACCATCCAGGGCTTCGTCGCCCTGCTGGATGCCGAACACGGCTGCGTTCTGGCCCTGATGGATTCGATCGAGATCACTGCGCGCCGCACGGCGGCCGCAACGGCGCTCGCCGCGAAGTATCTGGCGAAGCCTGGGTCTCGCTCGCTCGCGGTCATCGGTTGTGGTGTGCAAGCGCTCTATCACGTCGAAGCACTGCGCGACGTCGCGCCAATCGAATCCGTCGTGTTCTGCGATCCGCACGACGCGGCCGCCGATGCCTTCGGGACGCGCGTGCGGGAGCTCGGTTTGAGATCGCGAAGGGTCAGCGAAGCAAGAACCGCGGCGCGAGGTGCGGACATCGTCGTAACAGTCACTACGTCGACGCAGCCGGTTCTCGGGCCTGCCGATATCGCTCCCGGAACGCTGGTGGCAGGAGTGGGCGCCGACAATCCTTCCAAGCACGAGCTCGATGCGGAGTTGCTGAAGGCGAGCCACGTCATCGCCGATTCCGTGGCGCAGGCGTCGACGATGGGCGATCTGCACCACGCGATCGCTGCGGGCGTCATGACGATCACGGAAGTGCAGGGCGAGCTCGCCGACGTCGTCAGTGGCCGGATCGCGGGCCGGTCGAACGGCGACGAGCGCTGGGTCTTCGACTCGACCGGGCTCTCGATCCAGGATCTGGCCGCCGCCGAGATGATCTACGAGCGGGCACGAGCCGACAGCAGTGTGCCGCAAGTCCTCCTGGGCAACTGATTCTTGTTGGCGGATCGCTCGGGTTGCTACTGTTGTCGTCCCGTAGCAGCTCGCAGGGATAAGCCGTGATTCACCCCGCACCGGTCACACTCGAACGCAATGGCGTCAGGCTCGAGCCGATGGCGCCCGAACACGCGCCGGAGTTGGAGGCCGCCGCAGCGGACGGTGAGCTGTGGAAGCTCTGGTTCACGACGGTACCGGAGCCGGGCGGCATGAAGCAGTACATCGACGTTGGGCTCAAGGGGCAGGCCGCCGGTCACATGCTCCCCTGGGTCGTGCGCGATCTCGCGAGCGGGACGATCGTCGGCTCGACTCGTTATCACGACATCGTCGCCATGGTCGATCGCGTCGAGATCGGTTGGACCTGGTACAGCGCGAGCCGGCACCGCACGCACATCAACACGACCTGCAAACTCATGTTGCTCGCGCACGCGTTCGACACGCTCGGTTGCAAAGTCGTCGGTTTGCGCACCGACAATTTCAACTTCCGATCACAGCGAGCGATCGAAGCGCTCGGGGCGAAGAAGGACGGCGTCATTCGCCATCACTGGCCGCGCCGCGACGGCACCGCTCGGGACTCCGTCATCTACAGTATTCTGGTCGCTGAATGGCCGGACGTGCGCCGGCATCTGGAGCTGCGTCTCGCCCGCAATCAGCGCGAGGCACCGTAGAGCGCGAACGTGCCGAGCCAGTGACTGCCGACGTAGTGGTCGCTCGTCACCGCGCCCAACGACGCGTCGGTATGCAGCCGCGCAGCCGCGCGCAACGCATCTCGGCGCTTGTCCTCTGTGGGCAATCCATCGGCGATCCCTTCGAGCATCCACGCGCGGCTGAGATTCAAGCCGTCCAGGTGCGCGAGCTTCGGATCGGTGCGATCGGTGATTCGTGCCACCGGCAACCACGCCGTCGTGGCATCGATCGGCACTTGCGGCAAGAACGCGGTGAGCCAGCGTGCGAACTCGCGTGGCCCGAGCACACGCCGCACGAAATCCGCTTCCGCGAGGCAGGGTGACAGGAAGTCCTGGCCCGACGGCTCGTACGCAAGCGGGCAGATCTTGTCCGGAAGGTAGAACTGCTGCGCCTTCTCGCGCAGTAATGCCTGCATCGAGCTGTTGCGGGTCGTCTGCGCCCAGTCCCAGACCAGCCCGAATCCGAACGCCGTCTGGTCATGCTCGCCGATGCGGATCGGATAGCTGAGCTTCGGCAGCCACGTCGAGAGCTTGTTCGCGGCCGCAGTCTCGAGCGGAGCCAGCGTCGCCGACCATTCGCGGAGTTGTGGATCCTCAGACGTGCGCAGCTCGGCAGCGAGCTGCAGCAGCCAGGCGAGACCGTACGGCCGCTCGAACGATTCGCGGCCCGGCGCCGTGATGTAGGCGACTTCGGTTGCGATGTTCGGCGCAGTCAGGCTCAGGGCGAGGGCCGCGCGGGCCTTGCCGGCAACTTCCGACTTCGGAAACAGCTTGATCACGCGAGCGAGCAGCCAATGACCGTGCACCGATGAGTGCCAGTCGTAGCAGCCGTAGAACGCAGGTGTGAGCTGCCGCGGCGGCTTCAGATCGGCATCGCCAGTCATGAAGTGTGCGATCTTGTTCGGATACTCTTTGTGTACGCAGTCGAGCGCGAGCTGCGCGAAGCGTGCCGCAGAGGCTTCGTCCAGACTTGCGGCGCCGGCCGCGCCGCAGGCAGCGAGACAGGCAAGCAAGGCGATGAACATTCGGAGCATGACGTTACTCAATAGTGGGTCGCGAGATATTCCAGGATGCGCTGGGCATCCTCTTCGCCGATCGGCGCACCGAACTGGTCGATCATCTTGCGCACGCTCTTCTGCCAGCCCGCGCGATCCAGCACCGGCGCGTTCATTTGCACATAGTCGACGCTGTGGCACACGGAGCAGCGCGCCACGACCAGGTCGCGGCCGGGTGCATCCTTGAGCTGAATGGATTCCTCACCTGCGGCGATCGCCAAACCGGCGACGAACATCGCAGGCAATGCCTGGAGACATCGCAGCGGCGCGTTCATGCGACCTCCAGCGTCAGTGTCTGGATGATGTTGTGATGATAGCCGGAGGGGTTGGGCGTCAGCTTCTCCGGTTGTCGCGCACCGTTGCCGCCGGTTGCGCGTACTGCGATCTGCAGCGGGCCGGGTTTCGAGGTGTCGAGTGCCATGCGGAATCCGCGCCAGGAATAGGAGCTCGGTGCCTCGCCGAGCGTCGCCGGCCGCCACGAACGCCCTTCGTCCAACGAGATCTCGACAGCGCTGATACCGCTGCCGCCGTCCCAGGCCCAGCCAGCGAGCTCCGCACGCTGCCGGCGCTCGAGGCGCTCGCCGCTGACGTGGCTGGTGACCAGTGAATTGATGAGAATTTCCGTAATCGGCGTGGTCTGTGCATTTTCCTGGCTCGCGAAGCGTGCTCCGGGAAACGCTCCGGTCGGAATTCGGTAGGCGCTCTTCATCCAGAAGCCATCGAATGCCTTCGGCTCGACCTTGATCGACGCGAGGTGTTTCACCCAATAGGTCGCCGTCCAGCCGGGGACGACCAGACGCGCCGGCGCGCCGTTCCAGCGCGGCAGCGGCTCGCCGTTCATCTCGAACGCGATGAGCGTGTGCTCGTCGAGCGCGCGATCGACAGGCAAACTCTTGACGAAGTCGGGTGTGCCCGGCAAAGCAGCGCCGTCCGCGCCATCGAGCACGACCTCGAGCGCATCGGCATTCACGCCGGCGCGATTCAGCACGTCGCGCAATCGAACGCCGCCCCATAACGCGTTGCCCATCGCGCCGTAAGTCCATTGCACGCCGCCCGCCCGCGGTGTGAACAGGCCGCGGCGATTGCCCGAGCACTGATTGATGGCGGCGAGCCGGACGCGCTCGAAGCCGCTCTTCAGGTCATCGAGCGACAGCTCCAGCGTGCGCTTCGCGCTCGCCCCACCAATGCGCAGGCGCCACGTGCCCGGGTCGATTTCCGGGATCGACGCCAGGTGATAGCGCACGAAGAAACTATCGTTGGCTGTGATCTGCGGGCGCAGGTCCGCGAGCGGAGTCTCGTAGTTCGGCGGGCGGAAAGTGCGTTTGATGAGCGGTCGCTTGCCCGGCAGTGCCAGCAGCGGCTCGCTGGCCGCTTCCGCGGCACCGAATGCGTTGGGTGCCAACCCGGACAAGAGCAGTCCGCCGATCGATCCGGCGACGACCCGACGTCTGGTAACCATGTACGCCCCCTGATCAGTGCGTCAGGACCCGTCCCGGCTTCGCGCCGGTCGCTTGATCCTCGCTCCACACTTTCACGCCATTGACGAAGACGGCCTTGATTCCCAGCGGCAGCTCGCGCGGCTGCGCGAACGTGGCGCGGTCGATCACCGTCTCAGGATCGAACAGCACCAGATCCGCAAAGGTTCCCTTGCGCAACGTACCGCGATCGTGCAAACCCATGCGAGCTGCCGGCAGAGACGTCATCTTGCGGACGGCTTCTGGCAGCGTGAACCAGTGCTTCTCGCGCACGAAGCGCCCCAGCACGCGCGGAAATGTGCCCGCGCCGCGCGGATGCTGCAGGTCGATGCCGCCGTCGCTCGCGACCATCACCCATGGTTGTTTGTAGAACAGCTCGATGTCCGCATCCGTCATCGATTTCGCGACGACCGCCGCGTCGTCGTTGGCTGCATTCCCCTCGCGGATGATGCGAATGAACATCTCGATCGCATCGATGTCCTCGTTCTGCGCCAGCTGCTCGATGGTCTGCTGTTCGTAGCGCTTGTTCGGCGGGAAATGGGCAATCGTCACATTGCCAGCACCGCCGACAGCCGCGAGCGCTTCCTTCACGCTCGCCGGCGACTCGTATTGCTTGTCCGGTACGAGCACTTTGATCGTCGAATACCAGGCGTCGTAGGGATAGCAGTCGGCGAGGAAGTCGAGACCGCCGCGGCGCGCGTCCTCGATCTCGCGCACGTATTCACCAGCCTTGCCCCACACGCTCACCGTGCCGAGCTTGATATGCGAGTGCTGGACGGGAATGCGAGCGCGTTGACCGATTGCGATCTCCTCGCGCAGCGCTTCGAACGAGCGATCCGCCTCGTCCCTGATGTGTGACATGTAGAAACCGCCATGCTTCGCGGCGGCCGCGGCGACGGCGACCATCTCGTCGGTGCTGCTGTAACTCGCAACGTCGTATTCGAGCCCGCTCGACAAGCCGATCGCGCCTTCGCTCATGCCTTGCTCCACGAGCTTCGCCATCGCGGCGACTTCGGTGGGCCGGGCCACGCGTCGGAAATCCTGCTGCAGGACTTGCTCGCGAACCGTCGCGTGGCCGACCGCGACAGCGAGATTCAGGGCAACAGGTTTGTTCCGCCGCTCCTCGAGCCATGAACCGATGGGCCACGGCGAGCCGCCATCGGCGCCGAGCAGCACGGTGGTGATGCCTTGCGCGATCTGCGTGGTCGCGAGCGGATCGCGGTCGAGACCGTCGTCGGAATGATTGTGGATGTCGATGAACCCAGGCGCGAGCACCAGGCCTTTGGCATCGATCACTTCATCGCCCCGCGCGGGCTCGAAGTTGCCGATCGCAGTGATCCGGTCCTCCGTGATCCGTACATTCGCCTTGCGTAACGGCGCTCCAGTGCCGTCCGCTACCTGCGCGTTGACGATGACCGTGCTCGCGAGCGCGATGAAGAAGGCATGCATGGGGCGCAGTTTGCCACGGACTGGCCAAGATATGCCTGCACTTCCCACTCAAGCGGGTGGAGTCGGCTCCATCAGCTCGACGCGATTGCCGAACGGGTCGAAGACGTGCACGCGGTAGTAACCCTGCACGCCATCGGCCGGCACGATTTCGTGGCCCTTGCTGCGCAAGGTCGCGACGAGCGCGGCGAGGTCCTGCACGATCAGCGCCGGGTGCGCTCTGCGCGCCGGCCGAAAGTCTGCTTCGACACCGAGATGGATCTTCACGGGGCCGGATTCGAACCACGCGCCGCCGCGCTTGGCGAGCTCGGGCGGCTTGGGAACTTCCGGGATGCCGAGCGTGCCTGCATAGAACTCGCGCGCGATTTCTTCCTGCCCGGCGGGCATGGCGAGTTGCACGTGATCGATGCCGGTGATGCGCATGTCAGGTCGACGCCTCGGCGCGCGGCGTGAGGAAGAACGCGAGCACGAACAGTGCGCCCAGCAGCAGATCGACGCAGCCGAATGCCAACGTCATCGCTTTTACGCGCTGCTGCGCGAACAGCGCGATCGCCGGAATGCCATACGCGAGCTTCTCCAGCACCGAGACCAGCATCAGCGGGCGATAGCGCAACGGATTGCGGGCGATCACGAAGAACACGAGCTGCCACGCGAGCGTCACGCCGATGAAGCCGTAGAAGAATTCCGGATGGGTGATCGCCGGCGGATCGCTCTGCGCGATCCGTCCTTCCGCGAAGTACAACGGAGCAATGAGCAGAACGCCGTAAACCCCAGCGATGCCGAATATCCAGCGTGCGACCTTCATGAACAGCCCTCCATGCCGCCATGGTACCGCGCGAAGGTCGAGGATGCCTGCTGACGAAAGTGGGCTGTCACAACTCGACGCACGTGGTCGTCTGGCAGTCGAGGAGCAGACATGGATCCACACCGCATAGTCGTTGCCGGCGCGGGTTACGCCGGCGTCAGCTGCGCTCTCCGCCTGGCGAGACGCGCACCTGCCAATTCCACCGTCACGCTCATCAGTGCCACGGATCGCTTCGTCGAGCGCATCCGTCTGCATCAGCGCGCGACGGGGCAGAACGTCGGTGACTGGAGCTTGCCGGCGCTCATCCGCGGCAGCGGCGTCGAGTTGCGCGTCGGCGTCATCGAGCAGATGGATTCGAGCAATCGCGCTTTCAAACTCGGCGGTGACCGTGTCTATTTCGACACAGTCGTGCTCGCGCTCGGCTCGCATGTCGACGTCTACAGCGTGCAAGGTGTTCGCGAGCACGCGATGGCCGTCGAGTTTGGAGCAGTCGCCCACATTCACCAGGCATTGCGGAAGGCCGCGACTCACAAGGGACAGATCACGATCGTCGGCGGTGGTCTGACCGGGATCGAGCTCGCCTCCGAGATCGCCGAAGTCTTCCCCGAGCTGCAGGTCTCGCTCGTGAGTCAGACCCGCCTTGCGGAGACCTGGTCCGAAGCAGCGAGAGCGCACGTGCTGGCGTCGCTGCGACGCCTCGGCGTTCGAGTCGAAGAAGGTCCGCACATCCAGGCGGTGCATCGCAAGCATCTGCAAACCGATCGCGGCGACCTGCCGTTCGATCTGTGCATCTGGGCCGGCGGGTTCGTCGGTCATTCGCTCGCCTGGAACAGCGGGCTGAAGGTCAACGGCCAAGGCCAGGCGCTGGTCGATACGCAGCTGCGCTCGGTTTCGCATCCCGGCGTGCATGTCATCGGCGACCTCGCCGCAATCGCACCCGAGCTGACGCCGCAGATGCCCCAGTACATGCCTATGGGATGCAAGAGCGCGATGCCTGCCGGCGCGTGGGCCGCCGAGAACATCGCGCGGCGGCTGCGCGGCCAGCCCGAGCAATCCTTGCAATATGCCGTTCCGTTTTTCTGCGTGAGCCTGGGCCGGCGCGACGGGCTCATTCAAATGGCGGCGCGCGACGGCTCGATGACCGGTCGCGTGCTCACCCAGCGCCGCGGCGCGTGGTTCAAGGAATTCATCTGCCGCAGCACGCTGTGGGCGCTGAAAATGGAGCGCCTGGGCATCTCCGGTATCCAATGGGTGCGCAGTCGCCCGGCATCGGAGATCGAAGCGCCGCAGGCGAGTTGAAGCTAGAATTCTCCCGCCGCCCTCCAGGGAGAATTCGCATGAAATACCTCCTCACCGCCGGCCTCGTGCTGGCCCCTCTGGTCGTTCACGCGCAATCCGCAACTGCGCCGTCCGCCGAGCTCGCGGCCCGCATCAAGGCGATGGCGGAGATTCCCAGCACGTTCAGTCCCACGTATTCGCGCGACGGCAAGCGCATCGCGTTCCTCAGCAATCGCAGCGGGACACCGCAAGTGTGGGTGGTCGATGCGGCCGGCGGTGAGCCGAAGCAAGTCACGCAAGGCACCGATCCGGTCGGATCGGTCGAGTGGTCGCCAGTCGAGGACCGGATCGCCTACGACGTGGCACGCGGCGGCGGCTTCAACTCGCAAGTGTTCTACAGCAAGCCCGACGGCAGCGATGCCAAGCTCATGACCAGCGGCGGCAAGGAAGACAACTTCTCCGGCAGCTTCGCGCCGGACGGCCGCTACTACTTCCGCTCCGCGCAGCGCGATCCGCAATCGCCGGACTCGTGGATCTACGATCCGAAGACCGGCAAGTCGGCGATTGCCATCGAGTACCACGGCTTCGGCGGCATCGTCGACATCGAGCGGCCGGCCAATCGCGCGTTGATCAGCCGTCTCGTCACGCGCGGTAATGGCAATCTGTATCTGCACAATCTGCAGACGCACGAGGAGATTCTGCTCACGCCGCACGAAGGACCGGCGCTCGTCGGCGGCGAGCTCGCGCCTGATGGCAGCGCGGTTTATCTCGTTCACAACCTCGGACGCGATCGTCAGGTCGTGTCGCGAATTCCGATCGATGCCGCGGGCAAGCCGGGTGCGATGGCGGTGCTCGCCGAGCGCGCCGATGCGGAAGCGGACGATTTCACGGTCAGCGATGACGGACGACGCGCGATCCTCACCTGGAATGCGGGCGGACGCAGCGAGCTCGAGCTGGTGTCCTTGCCGGACGGCAAGCGCACGCCTTTTGCGAAGCCGCCAGGCGAGGTGATTTCGGTCAGCGATTTCTCGCCCGACGGTAGCCGCGTGGTGTTGAATGTGACAGGAGCGGCGCAACCGCCCGGCGCCTGGCAATACGAACTCGCATCGCAGCGCTACACGCAGATCGCGCCGATCGCGACTGCCGGCGTGGATCTCGCGACGCTCGTGCGACCGGAGCTGCGCAAGTACAAGGCGCAGGACGGGCTCGAGTTGTCGGGCTGGTTGTATCTGCCGAAAGGCTTCAAGCAGCCGGGCCCTGTGGTGCTCAGCTTCCACGGCGGGCCGGAAGGGCAGGAGCGTCCGGCGTTCCGCGCGGACTACCAGGCGATCCTGGCGCAGGGCATCGCGGTGTTCGCGCCGAACATCCGTGGTTCGTACGGCTTCGGCAAGGCTTTCCTCGCGCTCGACAATCACGAGAAGCGCTTCGACGCGAATCGCGACGTCTACGACTCTGCGCAGTACTTGATCAAGTCCGGCGTCGGCGCGCGCGATCGCCTCGGCATCGTCGGCGGCTCGTACGGCGGCTACGTCGTGATGATGGCCGTGACGGAATATCCCGACACGTTCGCGGCGGGCGCCGATCTGTTCGGCATCGTCAACTTCGAGACGTTCTTTGCTCAGTCCACGCCGTGGATGGGCGCCATCTCCGGCGGCGAATACGGCGATCCGAAAATGCAGGCAGATCTGCTGAAGCGACTGTCACCGATTCACAAGTTGGACCGCGTGCGCGCTGCGATGCTCGTGATGCACGGCGCGAACGACACCAACGTGCCGGTAGTCGAAGCGAAGCAAGTGGTCGACACGCTGAAGAAGAACGGCCGCGACGTCGAGTTCCTGCTGTTCCCCGACGAGGGTCACGGCTGGCGCAAGATCCCGAATCGGGTCAAGTCGACGACGACGCTTGCGGACTTCTTCCGTCGACATCTGGTGGAACAGAGTCGGCAGGCGGCCTTGTGATGCGCCACACGCCGATCGTCAGCACCGGGATGATCAGCAGCACGATGAACGCGTAGGTGAGCCAGCCGTAACCTTTGGCGATCAGGTTGATCAGGCCGATCGCGCCCGCCGCGTACACGGCGATCAGCATCACAGTGACGGCGAGCGCCGGGCGCAACGCGCGCGGCATTGGCCGGCCTCGTTCCTCATAGACCTTTGCTACGCGCTCGTTGATCGCATGCAGGATCGGTACGCCAGTGTCGACCAGGGTGAGCAGCACAGCGAGCTGGAACGCCCACTCGAACCAGGGAGCGCCGAACTTGCCGAGCAGAAACGCGGAGGGCAGTGTGACATTCGCAATCTCATCGGAGTAGCCCATCATCGCTACGTAGAACGCGACACCGGGCAACATGCCGAGCGGGCCGCCCAGAAGCCCCGCGACCATTGCTTCGCGCCGCCGGGTCAGATGGCGGATGCAGAAGAACACTGCTGGAACTGTCGCGACGTTGTAGCCCGCGTACGTGACGCCCGCTTTGAACCAGCCGTGACCGACCGGCTCGGCGGCGAAGGCTGCTTCGATTCGATCGCCGAATGCGACGAAGGCCCAGATGAAGAACACGATGTAGACGAGATAGAGATAGCCGACCGACAGCGCCAGGAATTTCTCGATCGCGGTGCTGCTGTAGAACACCATCAAGCCGGTCGCGGCGATCATGGCCATCGAGCCGATCACCCTGGGCACGCCGAACAGGTTGTGCGCGATCTCGCCTGCCGCGGCGCCCATCACGGCGAACACGATCAGGATCAGCAGGAAGTAGCCGATCTCGAACAGGAACCAGCCGCGGCCGAGCAGCAACTTGAAGAACGAACGGTAGTCGTAGGCCTTGAACCTGCGCGCGAGCTCGAAGCTGACCATGAGCACGGCGCTCCAGAACAGCATGGCGACGAGCATGCCGAGGAGGCCGCCCCAAGGCCCGGCAGGCAGGAAAAACTCCACCAGCTCGCGGCCGGTCGCGTAGCCGCCGGCGATGACGGCAGACTCGAAAACGAAGCCCGGCAGCAGATAACGCTGGAAGAAGTCTTTCATCACGCTGCCTTCTGAGGAGTTGTATTGAGGAGTCCGAGACGGATGAGGCTTTCGGCGCTCGCGGCGATGGCGTCTTCCGATGAGCGCGGCTTCCAGCCGAGCAGCCCGCGCGCCTTGGCGTTCGTGCCGTTCTTCTGCTTACCCAGCTCGGGGATGAGTTGCTTCAATGCCGGGTCGCGCAACGCCGCGAGGCGGACGAGCCAATTGGGCAGCTGACGCGCGGGCACTTTGGCGGCCGCTGCGCCCATGCGCGCCTTGAGCACTTTCGCGATTTCGAGCATCGACATGAAATCGCCGGCGGTACACAGAAAACGTTCGCCGCGTGCCGCGGGGTGAGTCATTGCTCGCACGTGCAGGTCGGCAACGTCGCGCACGTCGACGATGCCGAACCAGCGTTGCGGGCAACCGGGGATCGCGCCGTCCATCATGCGCTGAACGATCATGATCGACGGTGAATAGTCCGCGCCGAGCACCGGCCCGAGAATGGCGACTGGATTCACTACGGCCAGCTCCGGGCTGCCTTCCTGCGCGACGAAGTCCCACGCGGCGCGTTCGGCGATGGTCTTCGACTTGATGTAGGGCGTTGCACCGTAGCCGTTGATGTCGGTCCAGCTGTTCTCGTCGAACGGTGCAGTCTGCGGCTTCAAGCCATAGCCGATTGCGGCGAATGACGACGTGAGCACGACGCGTTTGACGCGGGCATCGCGAGCAGCACGCAGCACTCGCAATGCGCCTTCGCGCGCGGGGACTATCAACTCGTCCTCATTCTTCGGAACGGCCACCGGAATAGGTGAGGCGACGTGCAGAACGTATTCGCAGCCGGTCACTGCCTGAGACCAGCCCGCGTCGTGTTCGAGATCAGCGGCGACGAACGACAATCTGTCACGGGCGTCCGCGCCGCCCGTCTTGAGCATGAAGCGCACATCGGCTTCGCGCTTCAGACTGCGCACGGTGGTGCGCACCGTATGGCCTTCGGCCAACAGCTGCAGGATGCAATAGCTCGCAAGGAACCCCGATCCACCGGTCACTAGCACTGCGCTCATCGTCGCCTCGGCTTAGTAGAGAACGAATCGTAGTGGACGAATCCGGCCCGGCATCTTCGGCTAGAATTGCTTACATGTCACGCGAGGAACTCCCGGTATTTCGCCTCGTCGACCTTCGCAAGATCTATGGACAAGGCGACGCAGCCGTGCATGCACTGCGCGGCGTCGATCTCACGGTCGCGGAGGGCGAGCTGCTCGTGCTGCTGGGACCGTCGGGTTCTGGTAAATCGACCTTGCTGAACGTGCTCGGCGGCCTCGACCGGCCGACCTCGGGCAGCTGCTTTTTTCGAGAAATGGACCTGGCGAGCGCCCCGGACGCCGACGTCACGCAATACCGGCGTGCGCATGTGGGCTTCGTCTTCCAGTTCTACAACCTCATCGCCAGCCTGACGGCGCAGGAAAACGTGGAGCTCGTGACCGAGGTTGCGCCGAGTCCCATGCCGGCATCGGAAGCGCTCGAGCTCGTGGGGCTGGGCAAGCGCTTGCATCACTTCCCGGCGCAACTTTCCGGCGGCGAGCAGCAACGTGTCGCGATCGCGCGCGCGATTGCCAAGCGGCCGACTGTATTGCTGTGTGACGAGCCGACCGGCGCGTTGGACGTGGCGACTGGCGTGCACGTGCTCGAAGCGATCGTCACTGCGAACAACAAGCTCGGCACGACGACGTTGTTGATCACGCACAACGCGGACATCGCGCGAATCGGCGATCGGGTCGTGCGGTTCGCCGACGGTCACATCCGCTCGATCGAAGCGAACGAGCAGCGCATTGCGCCAGCGGAGCTGACGTGGTGATGCATCTCGCAACGCTCGATCGCAAGCTCCTGCGCGACCTGAAACGGTTGAAGGCGCAGGCCATTGCCGTCTCCGCCGTGCTCGCGTGCGGTGTCGCGCTGTTCGTCATGGCCACGGGAATGTACGACTCGCTCGAGCGCGCGCGGGATAGCTATTACGACTCGGCGCGAATGGCCGATGTCGCAGTGTCGGTCGTGCGGGCTCCGGATACGGTCGCGAACGATCTGGCGGAGTTGCCGGGCGTGAATACGCTCGAGGCTCGAGTGGCGGGCATCGGTCTGCTCGATCTCGCGGGGAAGTCGGACCCCGTATCGGCGCGGCTCGTCTCGCTGCCGTCGGATCGGCATCCGCGCGTCAACGATGTGCTGTTGCGCGCCGGTCGTTGGCCCGATCCCACGCGCGACAACGAAGTGCTGATCAACGAGGCGTTTGCCGAAGCGAACTACCTCGCGCCCGGTGCGCAGCTGCGCGCGCTGATCTATGGTCGGTATCGCAAGTTGGAAGTCGTCGGCATCGCGAGCAGTCCGGAATTCGTGTTCGCGGTCGCGCCCGGTGGAATGTTGCCGGAGCCGGAGCGCTTCGGCGTGGTCTGGATGGGGCGCGAAGCGCTGGGTCGTGCGTTCGACGTGGATGGAGCTTTCAACGACGTCGTGTTCCGTCTCGCGCCGGGGGCGGACGCGCGCGAGACGATCTTCGCCATAGACGAGCGACTGGCTCGTCACGGGGGTCGCGGAGCGTACGCACGCGATCGCATGTTGTCGGCGCAGTTCCTCGCGGACGAGCTGACGTCGTTGCGCACGATGGCGTCGATCCTGCCGCCGATTTTCCTGCTGGTCGCAGTGTTCCTGCTCAATGTGTCGCTGTCGCGGCTGGTGGCGACGGAGCGCTCGAACATCGGCTTGCTGAAGTCGTTTGGTTACGGGAACTTCTCGATCGCGCTTCACTACGGCAAGTTCGCGATCGTGTTCGCGCTGCTCGGCGCCGCCCTCGGCCTGATTGTTGGACGCTACCTCGGCGGCTACATGGCCGAGATCTATAAGAAGGTGTATCGCATTCCGGAGTTGGCATTCGATGCAAAGAGCCATGTGTATCTACAGGCCGTCCTTGTTTCATTGATCGCCGGGATGCTCGGCGCGGCGCAGGCAGTGCTACGCGCTGCGCGCTTGCCTCCTGCGGCGGCGCTGGCGCCGCCGGCGCCGGTGGGTTTCAGCCGCTTGGGACAGGGGATCGAGACTGCGGCCCGCAACCTCGATGGCAAGACGCGCATGGTCGCGCGCCGCATCGCTCGGTTTCCACGCAGATCGGCGACGACAGTCGTCGGCATCATGCTGGCGCTCGCGCTGCTCATCACGTCGCAGCACTTCCCGATCTCGATGAATCACATCGTCGACGTGACCTTCGGTGTCGCGCAGCGGATGGACGCGACGCTGACGTTCGCAGAGACCGCGGACGACCGGATCCTGGCCGAGGTCGGGCGCTTGCCGGGCGTGCAATCCGTCGAGCCGCTGCGCGCAACGGAAGTGATTCTGACTGCGGGCAGTCGCCAACGGCGCGACACGTTGATGGGATTGAGCGAGGGCGCTTACTTGTATCGTCTGCTCGATCAGAACATGGACGCGGTGGACATGCGGGAGGACGGCATCACGCTCTCGCAGAATCTCGCGAACAAGCTGAGCGTGAAGATCGGCGACACGGTGAGCGTGCAAGCGACCGACGGTCATCGCGCGCATGCAGATCTGACGGTGGTTGCAGTCGTGAAGCCGTACCTCGCCGGTGCTGCTTACATGCAATTGGGTGCGCTCGGTCGCGCGCTGCGCGAGCCGGGGCGCGTCAGCGCGGCGTATGTGCTCATGGATCGCGCAGAGCGTGACGCGCTCAGTCGAGAAGTGAAGGAGATCCCGATGATCGCGGGCGTCTCGTTCCTCGACAACGCGTCGGCGTCGATGCGCAAGATGTTGAACGAAGGCAGCGGCTTCTTCTCATACATGTTCGTGGTCTTCTCGTGCCTGATGGCTGCGGGCGTTGCCTACTCGGCGGCGCGCGTTACATTCGCGGAGCAGGAGCGCGACCTGGCGACGCTGCGAGTGTTGGGTTTCAGCCGGCGTGAGGTCTCGTACGTCCTGCTGGCCGAGATCGGTGCGCTGCTCCTGGTAGCATTGCCTGCTGGCGCCGTGCTTGGCGGGCTGTTGTCGCGCTGGTTGATGGCGCAGTTCCAGACGGAGCTGTTCACGTTTCCGTATATCACGCAGGCCTCGGCGTACGGCCGCTCCGCACTGTTCGTCGCGGCCGCCGTCGTCGGCGCTGCGCTCGCCGTGCGGCGCGCGGTCGATCGCCTGGACCTCGTCGGTGTGCTCAAGTCGAGAGAATAAGAATGGCGAATGAAGAGCTTCAGCGGCGCTCGCGCCGGGTGCGCATATTCTGGATCGTGGCGGCAGCCGTGGTCGTCATCGCGATCGCGCTGTCGATGTTGCCCGATGCGGTCGACGCGGACATCGCCAAGGCGGATCGCGGCGACGTGCGCGTCGAGGTTGTCGACGAAGGTCGCACGCGGATGCATGACATCTACATCATCAGCGCGCCGATCACGGGGCGAGTGCTGCGCGTCGAGGTGGAACCGGGCGACGAAGTTGCGGCGGGCGCAATCGTGGCGCGCATGTCACGCGCGGCGGCGGGATTTCTCGATACCCGCAGCGATCTGCAGGCGCGCGCGGGCGTAACCGCGGCGGAGGCGCAGCTGCGTTCTGCACAGGCCGAGTTGGCTCTTGCCGAGCGCGAGCACAAGCGCAACACGGAACTGGTTGCGGCAAACCTGATTTCCAAGGCTGCGGCGGATCAAAGCGAGGCGAGTCTCAATGCCGCGCGGGCGGCTCGGGATGCTGCGCAGGCTGAAGTCCAGCGTGCACGCAGCGCGGTGCTGGATCCTTCCCGCACTGAGAGGGGCATCGTCAACGTCACGAGCCCGAGCCCAGGCCGCGTGCTGCGCGTACCCCAGGAAAGCGAGGCCGTCATACAGACTGGTACGCCGATCGTCGAGGTCGGCGACCCGCGGCATGTCGAAGTCATCGCGGAATTCCTGTCGCAGGATGCAGTGAAGATGCGGCACGGGGCGCCGGCGCAGATCGAGAACTGGGGCGGCCCGCCGCTGCCGGCCGTCGTCGATCGGGTCGAGCCCGTCGCGCACACGAAGATTTCCGCGCTCGGCGTCGAAGAGCAGCGCACCAACGTGATCCTGCAGTTCAAAGGCCCGCCCGCCGACTCGCTGCAGGCGCACGATTTCAGGGTCGATGTCCGCGTCGTCGTTGGCGAGGCGAAGAACGCCGTACGCGTGCCGCTCGGCTCGCTGTTCCGTCGCGGCAATGGCTGGGCGCTCTTCCAGGTCGTGGACGGCCGGGCCAAGCTGACCGACGTGCAGGTTGCCGAAGCCGACCCGCACTTCCGGGCCATCACCGCTGGCATGAAGGAAGGCGACCAAGTCATCGTCTTCCCCGGCAGCTCGATTGCCGACGGCACCCGCATCAAGCCGCGCTGAAGCTGAGCAATTTTCTCCAAGTTCCCGGTGGGGCGGCCGTCTAGGATTCCGGCGGCTTTTCCTAGGGAGTTGGACTGCATGAACGCATCGAAGATTGGTGCCGCGCTGAGTGCGGTTGCCTTGTTGACCGGACCTGCCATCGGCCTCGCGTCGCCGGAGCAGGATCGCGCCGAGATTGCGGCAATCGACACGAAGTACCAGGACGCGGTCAAGCGCAATGACGCCGAGACGATGGCGCAGATCCTTCACGAGGATTTCGTCCTGGTCCTGGGCACCGGCCAGACCTACAAGCGCGCGGATCTGCTGGAATCCGCACGCACACGGCACGTGACCTACGAACGTCAGGACGAAGACCCCGGCACCCAGACCGTGCGGCTGTGGGGCGAGAACACGGCTGTCGTGACGGCGCGCCTGTGGCTCAAGGGTGTTGTCGATGGGAAGGCCTTCGAGCGCCGGCTGTGGTTCAGCGATACCTACGTGCGTACGGCAAAGGGCTGGCGGTATGCGTTCGGCCAGGCGTCGATCGCGCTGCCGGCCGAGTGATCACACGTCGAGGCCGATGGATCGCATCAGCTCGAGGCCGTTGCTCTTCGTGACGATGCCTTCGTGCAGCTTGAAGTCGAACTTCATGCGGCCGTCGCGCAGCTCGTCCTGGAAATGCAGGTTGCGCAGGCGGCCGCTAGCGGCGACGTCGATCTCGGTGAGTGCCAGGTCATGAGTGGTGACCAGCCCGATCGCACCGCGCCCGAGCAGCGCACGAATGACGCCTTGCGCCCCGATGAATCGATCGCGCGAGTTCGTCCCTTGCAGGACCTCGTCGAGGAGGAACAGCAGAGCTGGCGTGTGCGCCGCCAGCTCATTGAGATGTCGTAGACGCGTGATCTCCGCGTAAAAGCGCGAGCTGCCTTCGTGCAGCGAGTCGTTGATGCGGATGTTTGCGCCGACCTGCAGCGGTGACAATCGCAATCGCTGCGCTCGCACCGGCGCACCGGCCATCGCGAGCACCGTATTGATGCCGACCGTGCGCAGCAGAGTGCTCTTGCCCGACATGTTCGAGCCGCTGATCAAGAGCACGCGCGTCTCGCCGGCGATCGCGACATCGTTGCGCACGCACGTGGCGCCCGGCAAAAGCGGGTGGCCGATCGACGTAGCCTCGAAAACCGCCTCACCCTCGACCAACTCGGGTAACGGATCGTCCGGATGCTCGTAGCTGTAACCCGACAGCGAGATCAGCGCTTCCAGGTCACCGATCGCTTGCAACCAGACGCGCACGGCATGGCCGTGATGGCGACGCCAGCGCTCAGCGGCGAGTGCCGCGTGCACGCTGTAGAGCAGCGGGAGATCCAGGACCGCGATGATGAAGTTGCGGCGCGATTCGATGAACTGAACGACGGTACCGAGCCGGCCAATCGCCTCAGATGCGCGAATACCCTCGGAGGACAACTGACCGAGCAGTCGCTTCGACAACACTGTGGCGGCCGGCTCGCGCTCCAGGCGTGCCGTCAGGCTGGCGAGCAGCTTGAGATTGTCGAACGCCTGCTCGGTGCTTCCCAAGACGTCAGCGAGCTGACGGCGCAGCAATCGCACGACACCGAACTCCAACGCGAGCACGATCACGAGCGGCGACGCGAAACCCGTGGTACTCCAGACCATCAAGGTCCCAATGAGTAGCAGCGGCAACAGCAGCGCGACCGGCAATACCCAAGCGACTCGCAGCCGATTGGGCGACTCCGCCCAGCGCACCAGCTCCTCGGGTTGCACGCCGACGCCTGCTGTTTCGCCGAGTACTGCGAGGTCTTCCCGCAGATCGAGCCGCCCGCGCAGCTCCGCGACGCTGGGTTGTCGTTCGAGCATTGTCGCGACGGAGGCGGGCGCCAACAGCCAGCTTGCCAGCGCGTTCTCACCCATGCGCGTGCGTGCAATAGAAAGCAGCTCGAACAGATTGCCGGGACCGAACAGATCGAGATCCGCCGCATACACGTGATGAGGATCGTCGAAGCGCGTGCCGGGGTTGCCCTGTCCGCTCCAACGATCTTCGATGCGCGCGATACCTGCGCGATAGTGAGTGGCCGCCCGGTCTGCGCTCGCGCGCGCTCGTCGCACGCGAGAGTGATAGATCACGGCGACGATGAACAGCACGCCCGGTAACGACCACCAGTAGTCGCCCAACCAAATGGCTGCCACGGCCAGGATCGCAAGCGCCACGCGCACGTTGGAAATACGTGCGGAGACGAGATCGAGCCGTGCGACCTGCTCCTGTCGCGCTTGCAAACGCCGGCTGTATTCTGCGGAAGGCGTCACTGCGGCGGCAGCCCCGCAGCCACGTAATCGCTCACGTCGCGGATCTGGTCTTCAGTCAGTAGCGTTCGCATCGCCGGCATCTGCACACCGCCTTTTGCTACACGTTCCCTGATCGCTGCGGCGTCGCGCAATGATGTGAGAGCAGGCGCTCCGCCGGCGACACCTTCGCCGCCACGAGCATGGCAGATGGCGCAGTGGTTCGCGAAGATCTGCCGACCCTTGCCTATCGTTTCCGCGCTAGGCGCCGGCCCGCGCGCAGCGGGAGGAGGAGTGGGCACAGCAGGCGGCGCTGCGGCCTGAGACCTCGCGGAGTCCGGCAGAGCGAGTGCGACGTACTCGGCTTGGTGCTCACGCGTACTGACCGCGACCACGATGTACTGCTTGCCTTGATGCAGGTACGTCATCGGTGCGCCAGTCGTTTTCGAAGGCAGCTCGATCTCAGCGACCACTGCGCCCGTGGCCTTGTCGTAAGCACGGAACATGTTGCCGCCTGGATCGCCGCTCAGTGCGCCGGCTTCGCCCAGGAACAGCAACGTCTTCGTCAGCAGCGGGCTGGGACGAATGCCGAACTGCCCCATGTTGGCGTAGTCGAACCGCAGGCCGCGTAGCGCGAGACTGTTCTTCACGAAGTCGGACGCCGGGCCGATCGCCTTGCTCCAGCGATGCTCGCCGGCGTTCATGTCGGTCGCGGTGATGCGGCTCCACGGTGGCTTCGTGATCGGCAGGCCGCGCGGGCCCTGGATGACGGTGGTAGCGGCACGAACGTAGTCGAAGTCCGTCAGCTTCGGATCCGCCGGCGTCAGCGCTGCGACCATCGGCTTGTTCTGCGTCGGCACGTACATCATGCCGGTTGCAGGATCGAACGCGCCGCCGTTCCAATTCGCGCCGCCGCCGTAACCCGGATTCACCCACGTTCCCTTCGTGCCGCCCTCGATGACGCGCGTGACCGGCGTGTACATCGGCCCACGCACATACTGCTTCGCAATCTCCAGAGCTTCGTTGCGCAACCACGGTGTGAAGTCGATCAGCTCGTCCTCGTGATAGCCGAGCTTCTCGTACGGCGCGGGCTTCGTCGGGAACGGTTGCGTCGGCGACAGCCGCTCGCCCGGCACGTCGGAAGCGGGCACGGGCCGCTCCTCGATCGGCCACACGGGGTTGCCGGTCACGCGATCGAACACGAACGACATCGCCTGCTTGGTGAGCAGCGTGACCGAGCGGATCTTGCGGCCGTTCACGGTGATGTCGCCGAGGATCGGTGCGGCCGGCGGATCGTAGTCCCACACGCCGTGATGCACGATCTGGAAGTGCCACACTCGCTTGCCGGTCCTGGCGTCGAGACAGACGATGCTCTCGGCGTACAGATTGTTGCCGAGCCGGTGACCGCCGTAGAAATCGTGCGACGGCGTTTCGACCGGCAGGTAGATGTAGCCGAGCACGGGATCGGCGCTCATCACGGTCCACACGCCGGCGTTGCCGCTGTACGCCCAGGAGTCCTGCTCCCACGTTTCCACGCCGGGCTCGCCGCGTTGAGGAATCGTGTGAAAGGTCCAGAGAAGTTTGCCGGTGCGCACGTCGTAGCCGCGGATGTGGCCAGGTATCGCTGCTTTGTTGGACGCCGCAACTTCGGAAACAGTTTGTGCAACGATCACGTCGCCGACGACGAGCGGCGGCGACGACGAACCGACCATCGGCACCGGTCGATCGGTCAGCTGCTCTTTGAGCAGCACAGTGCCGTTCGTGCCGAACTTCGGATCCGCCCGGCCAGTGCGCGCGTCGACGGAGATGAGTCGTCCGTCGAGCGTGTTGAGGAACACGCGTTTCTCGCGGCCGTCGCTCCAGTACGCGACGCCGCGGCCACTCGGCGGCACACCGCCGCGGCCGGCAATCGTGCGAGGCTCGGGCGTAAACACCCACAGCGTCATGCCATTCCTCGGGTCGATTGCCGCGGCCTGGTGCACGCCCGCGCTCGTGTACAGCACGCCGTCGACCATCAGTGGCGTCGCTTTGAAATTGACGTCCGGCTGGCCTTCGCTCGGCAGGGATTGCCACCGCCATGCGATCTCGAGACTGGCCACATTGCTCGTATTGATCTGATCGAGCGCGGAGTAGCGCGTCGCTCCAGCATCTCCGCCCCAATAACGCCATTCGCCGTTGCGCACGCCTTGCTGTGCATCCGCGAGCGAGCAGCAGGCGAGGGCGCCTGCGAGCAGTACGGCTGCTTGGAATCTCATGGGAATCGCGGGTAGCCAGGTTCGAGCTGGATGCCGAGGCTGTTGATGGCCAGCGCGGTCATCGTGTAACCGCCGCTCGTGTAGATGACCTCGATCAGGCGCTTCGTGTCGTAGTACTTGGCGAGCGTTGCCCACGTGCGATCGCTGATGAACGCTTCACGACGCAGCTCATCGGCAGCCCGCAGCACCGCAGCGTGCTCCTCGCTCCAACCCGGCGCATCCGGACCGCTCTTGATGCGGCGGATCTCCTCAGCCGAGAAGCCAGCCTGCTGTGCGTATTCGACGTGATGGCCCCACTCGTACTCCGCGCCGGTCAGCACAGAGGTGCGCATGATGAGCAGCTCGCGCGTCTTCGGCGGCAGCAGCGAGTCGCGTTGCAGGTAGCTGCCGAACTTGAGCCGGGGACCGTACAGAACCGGATGATTGAGCATCGTCGTGTACAGATTGAACAACGGCCTGTTCTGCTCGGCGACCAGCTTGCGTTGCTCCTCGGTCCACGCCGATTCGGCGAGCGGCGCAACGCGCGGTTGCTTCAGTCGCGGCGACTTGGGCTGCGTCGCCAGCGCGGGCAGGGGCACGTCGTTGGGCAGACGATCCTCGAGACCCGGATCCAGCTGCACGCCGAGACTGTTGAGCGCCATCGAGACCAGCTGATACTGCGCGGCCGTGTAGAGCGCGTCGATGATCTGTTGTACCGAGTACTTGGTCCGCAATGCCTGCCACGTGGCGTCGCTGATCATCGTGTCGTAGCGCAGCTCGTCGACCATCCGCAGCAGCGTGCGCTCGAAGTCCGACCAGCCTGCGGCCGTGGGACCCTCGGCGATGCGATGAATGTCTTCCTTGCTCATGCCTGCCTGCGCTTTCGCGATGCGTGCGTGCTGCGCCCACTCGTACTCGGACTGGCACAGCCAGCCCATGCGCAGCATCACCAACTCGCGCTCGCGCGGCGGCAGGGCGGAGCCGTCGAGGACGTACCGACCGAGCGGACTCCAGCGGTTGTAGAGATCGACGTTATGAGCCAGCGTCTTGTAGACATTGAAGTCGGGACGAGTCGACAGCATCGTCTCTTGCGCCGGCGTGCGTTGTTCCTTGCTCAGCGGCGCGACGCGCGGAGCTTGCGGGCGCGGGGTGAAGGTCGGTTCTGCACTGAGGGCCGTCGCTGTGGGCAGCAACAGCGTCGTGCAAACGAACCAGACCCATAGGTTTGCTGCAGTGTTTGGTTTCGCCACAGTTTTTCCTCCCGGCACCGTGGGCGAAATATAGCTCAGCGGCGTGCGATATCGGGGCTGAGCACCGGCTTGAGGTCGACGATCGGTGTGCCATCGATGGCTTCCAAGCCGCGCACCCGGATACGTCCGCCTTCGACGGCAGTCACGGTTACGTCGTGCAAGCCCAGTGGGTTCGGACGATGCGGCGAGCGAGTGCTGAAGACACCTTCTGGTGGCCGCGCAACGTCGCCACGCGGATGGACGCTGAGCACATCGCGTCGCGCGCGATCCAGCCAGGTGATGAGAATCAAGTCGTCGCCCGGCCGGATATTGCGCAAGCCCTCGACGGCTGCCGGCTCGAATACCAGCCACGCTTCGGGCGCGCCCTCGTCGGGCTGTCGTGGCGCTGCGTCCAGCGTCGTGAGACTCGACGAAACCTTGCCGATCGCTCTGATCTCGAAACTGCTCATGCTGTCTTCCATTGGCGTTTGCGCCACGTGCTCGGCGGCTCGCCCATCGACTTCGTGAAAGCGCGGCTGAACGCCGCTTCGGATTCGTAGCCGACGCGATTGGCGATGGTCGCGACGCTGTCCGTGCCGGAACGCAACTCGTTGGCGGCGAGCTGCATGCGCCAGCTCGCGAGGTATTGCATCGGCGGGCAGCCGACGAATGCAGTGAAGCGCTCCGCGAGAACCGAGCGGGAGAGACCGGCTTCGCGTGCGAGCGCCTGCACGGTCCAGTCGCGTTGCGGCGCGCGGTGCAGCGCCGTGATCGCGGCACCGACGCTCGGATCGCGCAGACCCGATAGCCAGTCCGTGCGGCCAGGGTCGAGCGCTTCGGCATAGCGCCGCACGACCTCCACGAACAGCAGCTCGCTCAAGCGGCCGAGGACGCATTCGCCCCCAATACGCGATTCCTTGGATTCTGCGAGCGCGAGCTGCACGTAGGCGCGCAACGGGCCGCCGGCAGTGTCCCGGACGTGGATCGCATGCGGCAGCGCCATCAGCAGCGGGTTGTACGGGCGCGCATCGCAGCCGAGATAGCCGCAGACGATGTGCGTCGACTCGGAGCCGGTGTCGCCGAGGGAAAGGCTGAAAGGCAAGTGACTTTCGTCAGGGCGCCGATACAGCGCAAGGTCAGGCTTGCTTCGCATACCTGGCGCGCTCGATAGAACGTGCGCATGGCCATGCGGGAACATAATCACATCACCCGTCGCGAGTTGCAGCGGCTCTTCGCCTGGGACCAGCGCCCAGCAGGAGCCGCTGACGATTGCGTGATATGGAATGAGATGCTCGGCGTGCGGGAAGATCCGGTCGACGATCTCCCGGCCGCTCGGCGTCTCGGCAACCCAGGGCTCCGACGCGTGCACGTCGAAGAACACTGCGCCGGTCAGGCGGACGGCTCCAAGTACGTCGGAGAGTGCATCCATCGGGTGGCTTCAGCAGGCAGACGTCCGAGCATGCGTGCCGGACGGTCGATCATTCGGCACCGGGCCTTGCCCCGGTACACTGTACGCAACTGGAGAAAAGAGAGAGATCATGACGAACGCACGTTACACCGGCCGTTGCTTCTGCGGCGAGGTCGAATTCGAAGTCACCGGCGCGCCGGCTGCAATGGGATATTGCCACTGCGAGTCCTGCCGCCACTGGTCGGCGGGTCCCGTCAACGCATTTACATTGTGGAATCCGCAGGCCCTGCGCGTCACCAAGGGCGCCGACAAGGTCGGCACCTACACCAAGACGCCGGTCAGCTACCGCAAGTGGTGCACCAAGTGCGGCGGCCACCTGTTCACCGACCACCCGCCGCTGAAGCTCGTGGACGTCTACGCCGCGATGATCCCGCAGCTGAAATTCGAGCCCGCACTGCACGTCCACTACCAGGAGACCGTGCTGCGCATCAAGGATGGCAAGCCCAAGATGAAGGACATGCCGAAGGAAATGGGCGGCTCGGGCGTCCTGCTGCCGGAGTAGCGCAGCCGGAGTAACATGGTCGCCGCTATGGCGACGGGTTGGGCCGGCGACGGCGCAGTACAAGATCAGATCGACGCGACAGTGAAGGACGGCGTGAGCCGGGCGCAGAGCCGCCTGGCCGCCGGACCCGGGCTGGAGCATTGCGCAGAGTGCGGCGCGCCAATTCCCGAGGCGCGCCGCAAAGCCATCGCGGGCGTGCGCCTGTGCGTCGCGTGCCAGGAAGCCGAAGACCGCGAAGCGGAGCAATTCAGCGGCTACAACCGCCGCGGCAGCAAAGACAGCCAGCTGCGCTAGCCGGCTCGGCCCGCAAGTCCAATGCTCTTTGCCGCGGATCGGCGGCATAGTCCGTAACGTCACCACAGAAAAAAGCGTGCAGTCCTTAGCTCTCGGGCGAGAGGAGGGGACATGGATCGCGTTTCGCGCATTCGATGCGACAGAAGGCAGCGGGCATCCCAGGCGTTCGAGCGGTGGAAGGGATTTCAACCGAACGTCCGCGGTATCCGTGGGGCAGAAGCCAATCGTGACGGCACGATTCCACGCCCGCGCGTTGGCGCGTTGACGTTCGAGCAACGTGCTCGCTTCGTCGAGCGCGAGCGACTGCGCGAAGTCGTCGACAGTCCTGCGTACCGCAACTTGCGCGTCACTGCCGAACGCATGATCGGCGCCACGCTCGATTTCACGGATCTGGCGCCGAACGAGCAGGCGCGCAAAGCCGGTCGGCCGGTGGTGAGGATCGTCACGCTCGGCGGCAACGGCTTCGTGCCCGAAGGCATCGCGACGGGATTTCTGGTCGCGCCCGATCTCGTCCTGACGAATCATCATGTGTTCCGCACGCCCGACGAAGCGCTGGGCATGGGCGCGCAGTTCCTCTACGAACGCACCGAAGATGGCCTGCGCGAGGGACTCATCTTCCAGCTCGATCCAGCGCGCTTCTTCGTCAACGACAAGCGGCTCGATTACGCGGTCGTCGCCGTGCGCGGACGTGCCGCCAGCGGCGCGCAGTTGCAGGAGCTGTTTCGCTATCTGCCGCTCATCGCGATCAAGGGCAAGATTCTCAAGGGCGATCCGGTCAACATCATTCAGCATCCGGAAGGCGGCCCGAAGCGCTACGCGACGGTGAACAACCGTCTGCTGGATCTGCGCGACGACGGCTTCCTGCTGTATGAGACCGACACACTCGAGGGATCGAGCGGATCGCCCGTTTTCAATCAGCATTGGGAAACGATCGGCCTGCATCACTGCGGCGTGCCGCAGATGCAGGACGGCAAGCTGCTCACACGGGACGGCCGATTGCTGCCGCTCGAAGCGGAAGTCGACGACGAGGAGCTCATCTGGATCGCGAACGAGGGCATACGCGTCAGTGCGCTCGTGGGATCGCTTGCCGATCAGCGCCTGGACAAGCCCGAGCAGCAGCGAATCCTGCAGTCGCTGCTCGCGACGACCACGGATCCGCTACGCATGCTCGCCGAGGGCTCCGAACTGCCGACTACAGTTGTCACCGCTGCTGCGCCGGTTGCAGCCAGCACGAGCCTGGGAGGCTCCGCCATGCCATCTCAAGTCTTCCAATTCACCGGGCCGGTCACCATCAACGTTGCGGCTGGAGCCGCGTCGACTGCGGCGCTGCCGGTCGATCGCCCGGCGCCGGCGCCGGCGAATGATGCGGACTTTCAGGAGAAGACGTTAAAGTTCGACGAGAACTACAACAAGCGCACCGAGCGCGGCTACAACCCGAACTTTCTTGCAGGGTGGGCTGTGCCCGCGCCGAAGATCGATGCGACGCACACGGGTACGGTGCTCGTCGACAGCAGCGGCAAACCGTGGGCCATTCCGTACTACCACTATTCGCTGGTGATGAACGAAAGCAGGCGACTGCTCTCGTGGGCCGCTTGCAACGTCGACTACAGCAAGGCCGCGCGCAAGTTCACGAAGACGCGCAAGCAGTACGGCGGTGAGAACTGGCGGCTCGACCCGCGCGTGGCGCTCGCCGCGCCGGGGATGCAGATCGAGAACGCGGATTTCTATGCGCCGGCGAAGAAGATCGACCGCGGCCACATCGTACGTCGCGAAGACTCCGCGTGGGGCGGGTCGACGCGGGAGGCGGAGTTTGGCAACAGCGATACGTATCACTGGACGAACTGCACGCCGCAGAGCGAGGCGTTCAATCAGTCGAAGCTGGACGGCATCTGGGGTCAATTCGAAGAGCACATCCAGACCCAGGTGAAAGCCCTGGGCGGCAAGATGTCGATCTTCTCGGGTCCCGTGCTCAACCCGAGCGACCCGGAGCACGGCTACGACGACGATCCGATGATCCAGGTGCCGATGGAATTCTGGAAGGTGATCGTCTGCGTCGCGAAGGAGAACGGCCACAACGTGCCGCTCGCTTACGGCTTCGTGTTCGACCAGACCGAGCCCGTGGAGCGTCTCGGCTACGAACGCATGAACATGGATGACTACGAGATCTACCAGATGCCGATCGCGGAGATCACGCGCAAGACCGGCGTGGTGTTCGATCCGAGCGTGCTGGCCGCAGACGTGCAGGGCGGCGACGGGCCCAACGAGAGCATCCGCGGCTTCAAAGGCAAGCGCGTCACTGCGCTGTCGTCTGTGATTCTTCGGTAACGGGATCGTTCTTGCGCACGCCGCGCACGTTCAGGGCGAACAATCCGACCTGTAGCGCGATGAGCGCATAGGCCTCGTCGTGCAACGCCCACGTGATCCATAAGATGTTGCTGGCGATGAAGCACCAGAATCCCACAGTGCGCTTGCGGCTCGACTGAGACGCGACGAGCCACGCCGCCGTCAGCGTGACGATCATCGCGGGCCACTGCAGCGCGTTCATCAATGTATCCACCACGGCCGAAACGTGCCGTCGTCGCGCTGGGTTCCGCGAAGCGGGTCAACACGTGTGACTTTCCGGCTCTGGACGCTTCGCGCTACAGTCCGCGCCTGCACGAGGGCGGAGATTCCGGTTGTCGAGCAGCAGGAGAGGTTAATGGGTGTCTACAGTCTCGGCGAGCACACGCCGCGAATTCACGAGAGCGCTTGGATCGCGAAGAGCGCCAAGGTCATCGGCAGAGTCGAGATGGCGGCAGGCTCCAGTGTGTGGTTCGGCGCGGTGGTACGCGGCGACGTCGAAGACATTCGCATCGGTCGCAACACCAACATCCAGGACAACTCCGTGTTGCACGCCGATTCAGGGATTCCGCTGACGATTGGCGACAACGTAACGGTCGGTCACCTGGTGATGCTCCACGGCTGCACGGTCGGCGACGGCGCCTTGATCGGCATTCGCGCCGTCGTGCTCAACGGCGCGCAGATCGGTCGCAACTGCATCATCGGCGCGGGCAGCGTAGTGACGGAGGGGAAGAGCTTTCCGGATGGCACGCTGATCATCGGCACGCCTGCGAAGGTTGTGCGCGAGCTGAGTCCCGAACAGATCGCCGAGATGCAGCACGGCGCGCCGCACTACGTCGAGAACGCTCGACGCTTTCGCGCGCAGCTGAAGCGCATCGACTGAACACGGCGGCCGCGACTCCTTCTGTACGGATGTACAGGAGAGAAATTTTCGCGTAGGATCGCCCGCGCTACTTCAAGGAGGGTTCGATCATGGCCAACACGGACGACACGTCGAAGAAGCAGAACGGTTCAGTTGAAGCGCCGCAGCGCATTCCCACCCAACTCGAACGATTCCTGGACGTTCAGCGCAGGAAGCTGCTCCAGGCGCACAGCGTGATGCACTGCTTGTACGAGGTACTGCTCTACGCCGAAGGCGAAGATGCAGTCACCTACGCGGAAGCGGCGCATCTCGCTGCGATGCTGGTCGATGACGTCATCGAGCAGCTCGACAGCGCGCGGCTGCAACCGATGATCGAAGCGATCAGGCGCGAGGCCGGCACCGAGGGACTGACGTTGGGTGGCGGCCGCGGCGATCAGGTGCGCGAGCCGAACGTCTTCTACATCAACTAGGCTCTTTGCGGGCTCCGAGCTGCGCAAGCAGCTCGGAGAGCCGTTGCGGGCTGCGGACATCGGGTATTCTGTCGTCGCTCATGGTTGCGGCAGTCTACATCCAGCGCGCCGGCAGGGAGCGGCTCACGTGATCGACGCAGGGTTCGCGATCGTTCCGGGAGTGTTCGACTGTTCGGAGACGGACGCGATCTCGCGCGAGCTCGACGGAGAGAGCTTGAGGCGGTCGCGCGCGGGCGCGCGTCATCTTCTCTCCGTGCCAGCCGTTGCAGCGCTCGCGGGGGATCCGCGCTTGACCGCAATGGCCGCCGCAGTGCTCGGCTGTGAACCAGTGCCATTCGGTGCAACGTTGTTCGACAAGTCGTCGGATGCCAACTGGCTCGTGGTCTGGCATCAGGATCGGGCATTGCCGCTCATCGAGCGGCGGGAGACGCCCGGCTGGGGACCGTGGTCAGAGAAGGCCGGTGTCGTCTATGCGCATGCGCCTGCCACCGCGCTGTCGAAAGTCGTCGCCTTGCGCGTGCATCTCGACGATTCGACGCCGGAGAACGGACCGCTACGCGTGCTGCCTGGAACTCACACTCTCGGAATCTTGAGCGACGCGCAGATTCAAGAGGCAGCCCGACGCATCGAGCCGGTCACGTGCACGGTAGGGCGGGGCGGTGTGATTGTGATGCGACCCTTGATCGTGCACGCGTCATCGAAAGTCGTTGCAGCTGCTTCGCGCAGAGTGCTTCATTTCGAATACGCTGCGGCTACGACGTTCGATGACGGTCTGCGGCTCACAACTGCAGCTCCAGCGACTGCCCATCCCACTCGTCGATGACGATCGGCTTGCCGGCGCGGCTGCGAATCTCGAGTCTGCTGCCGGCCAGTGCGGTCGGCAGCGAGCCGATGCCTTCGCGACTCAGCGGAATCCACAGGTAGACGCCCAGGTCATTGCCGGGAATCGTTTCCGTTACGACGAAGCCGCGCACCGGCTCCTTGTCCGCGGCCTGCTGCACTCTGACTTCCACACCGTCGCTCTTGCGCAGGGCAATCGTCTTGTTCGTGATCGGCGCGGCATAGGAAATCTTCTCGCGATACAGCTCGTAGCCAGCCATGTACGCGATGAGCAGGATTTCACCCGGCTCGATGCCGACCAGACTGAACTCGCCGAAATGGTTGGTCTGCTTGTTGCTATGGACGAGCGCTGTCGCAGTGGCGGTGCCTCTGACGTAGACGTCCGCCCCGACGATGGGCACCGAGCTGCCGTCCTCCACCACGCGGCCGCCCAGCTGCACCAACGGAATGTCGACGTTCAACACGGCATCGCCCGCAATCGTCACGTTGCGATTGATGTCCTCATCGGCTCTGAAGCGATACTCGCCAAGCGGCAATCCTTCGACTGCGTACTCGCCGTCTGCTGACGTTGTGGCGCGATACCACGTTCCCGTCCTCTTCTCCGCAGGCACCATCCACACAGTCTTCTGGGCCGCAGGCTTCCCGCCCTGGGTCACGCGGCCCGACAAGCGAGCACCGGCTGGGAAGACGATGTCGAACGCAACGTCGCGGTCCGCCGGCACGTCGAGTGCCTTATCCATCTGGCGATCGCCGGCGTACACCATGATGCGCGCTCTCCCGGGCGGCACGCCGTGGAATGCGTATGCACCTTGCTCGTCGGCGCGAGCGCCGAAGTGTGCGCCCGCCTCTTGGGATCCGAGCGAGACGTGCGCGCGCTTGAGCAGCTCCGGCGGCAGTCCCCTGATCACGCCGCGAACGCTGCGACCTTCGCCGACGGTGAGCACGATGCCCTCTCTGCGCTCATCAGGTCCCAACACGATCTCCTGAGTCGCGGTGCCGGCAGCGCCGTTGGCAGAGACCTGGTAACGGCGCGGCGCCAGATGCTCGAAGGTGAACTGGCCCGTTGCGGTCGTTTCGGTGCCGAAACCAGCGTCGCCGTACATCAACATGATGGATGTCTTGATCGGCTGGCCCGATGCTGTCGTCACGGTCCCGGCGATTCTGCCGCCGGTCGACAGGACCAGGTCCTGAGGCGGCGTCTTTTCGTCCACGACGATGTCCACCTCGCGCGGAGCAAATCCTTGAGCGCCGATGCTGAGCGTGATATCGCCGCCCGGAATGCCCTCGAGCACGAATGAACCGTCGTCTTTCGTTTTGGCGTGGGGTTTCTCGCGACCCCACGGCATGGCGTTGGCGACGCGAAAAGTCACCCATGCCTCCGGGACGCCCGCTCCAGTGGCTGCAGCCAGTACGCGACCTTGCACAGCGAAGCCGCGCAGCAGTGGCATGACGATCTCGCGTGTCTTCTTGCCGGCGGCGAGCTGCAGCTCGCCGAGATCGAACTGCTGATAACCATGAGCTGAAACCGTGGCCTTCCACGTGTCGGCCGGAACGTCGCTCCAGGCGAATCGCCCCTTTTCGGATTGGAAGGTTCGTTCGAGCGGCTGCTCCTCGCGCCACTCCGGTCCGCGCCGCATGCGCACCAGCCGCACCGTGAATTCCTGCGCAACGGGCCGACGCGTGACGGCGTCGATGAGGCGACCCCGCAAGGTGCTCGTTGTGGCCGCCGCGGGGCTGGCGTTTGCAACGCGTTCTGTCTCCTCGACGCTTGGCTCCTGATCCTGATCCGCCTTGGTTTCGGCCGGTTGTATCGCGTCGGCGCTCACCGGCGTCGCGACTTCGCCGGTCGTCGATGACTGCGGATGTCTCAGCGTCAGCACGACGATGCCGCACGCAACCACGATTGCCAGAGCGACGAACCAGCGCTTCATGGCTTCAACTCGAACGACTGCCCGTCCCATTCTTCGATGACGACCGGCTTGCTCCCCGGACGTTGCAGCGTCAGCTTGCTGCCGGCCAGTGCGTTGGGCAGGGAGCCGACACCCTCGGCATCGATGGGGATCCACAGGCCGATTCCGTAGTCGCTGCCGGGCAGCTTTTCGAGCAGGTAGAACGGACGAATCTGTTCGCCGTTCGCAGCGGACTGCAGTCTTATCCGCACCCCCGCACTCTTGCGCAGCATGATCGTCTTGTTGGTGATCGGCGCGGAATACGCGATCTTCTCGCGATACATCTCGTAGCCGGGCTTGTACACCGTCAGCAGGAGGTCGCCGGGCTCGACCCCGGTGAGCCGAAATTGGCCGAAGTCATCGGCCTCCTTGTAGTTGCGAACGTGTGCCGTCTGCGGCTCCGTGCCGATGACATGCACGCCGGCGCCGACGATCGGCACCGTGCCGCCATCCTCGACGATGCGGCCGCCGAGTTGGACCAGAGGGATGTCGAAGTTGACGACTGCATCGCCGGCGATCGTGACGACGCGGCTCGCATCCTGACCGACGCTGATGCGGTACTCGCCGGACTGCACTCCTTCCACTTCATAGCGGCCATCCTGCGCAGTCCGCGCTTGATATCCCGTGTCACCCTTGCCGTCTGCCGGCCCGAGCCAGAGGCTGCGGCCGGGCGCAGGCTTTCCGTCCTGAGTGACGAGCCCGGACAGGCGCGCGCCCGGCGGAAAGGCGATGTCGAGCACGAGGTCCCTATCCGCTGGCACATCGATCGACTTGGCGATACGCCGGGACTCGTCCGCGTTGACATCGACCAAGGCGCGTCCGGGCGCAACGCCTCGCACGAGGTATGCGCCTTGTGCGTCAGGCTTTGCGTTCAAGTAGCCGGACTTCGAGCGCACGCCGATGTACGTTCGCTCCAGCTGTTCTGTGCGTAAACCCCTGATCACGCCGCGCACGCTGCGTCCTGCAGCGATCTTCAGCACGATGTCTTCTCTGATCTCGTTCTCCGCCAGCTCGAAGTCCAGACTCGCATTGCCCGCAACTGTGCTTGCGGTCAGTCGGTAGCGTCCCGCCGGCCTGTTCGCGAAAGAGAAGCTGCCGGTCTCGTCGAGACGGGAGTGGAAAGGCACGCCTGGACCGGCCAGCATCAGATGGCCTTTTACGGGCATGCCGTCCGCGGCGAGCACCATTCCGGCAATCTTGCCGCCGGTCGAGAGTCCGATTTCCACTGGCGGCGTGTCTTCGCTCACGGTGACAGTGATGTCGCGCCGCGCGTGCTCCGTCGCGAGCGCCGTCACGATCACGTTGCCGCTCGGAACTCCATCGATCACGAACGTCCCGTCATCCTTGCTCTTCTCGTAGCGATCCTTGGCCGGATTCGGCCACAGGTCGCTCGCCTCGCGGTAGCCGACCGACGCGTCGCCGATGCCAGCTCCGGAGATCTGATCGAACACGCGACCTTTCAGCGTATGGCCGCGTCGGAGCGGCATGACGACTTCGCGTGTCACCTTGCCGGCAGCGATGCTGATGCCGTCGACGATGAAACGTTGATAGCGAGGTGCGGCGACGGTGACGTTCCAGTGACCCGCGGGCGCCTGTTGCCAGGCGAATCGACCGTCGGTCGACTGAAAAGTCTGCGCGGCTTGCGGCTCGTTGCCGCCGATCTGTCCGCGCGCCGCTCCGACCAGCCGGACCTCGAACTCCTGCACCGGTTGACGCGTCGTCGCGTCGAGGACGCGTCCGCGGAAAGTGCCGCTCTGTGTCGCCGGAGACGCTGGCGTTGTGGCGGGCGGTGGCGCATCGACGTGCGGAGGTTCGCCTCGATCCGGCGCCGGCTCGACGACCACCGGCAGCGTTGCCATCTTCTCTGGGAGCGGCGTCGGCGCGTTCTTCGAGTTCCACTGATGCACGAGTAGCAGCGCCACAGCACCGACGAGGAGCACGAGCCCGACGTTGACGAAGCGACGCATCACGGCAGCTCGAATGGCTGGCCGTCCCAATCCTCGAAGAGGAGGGGCTCGCCGCTGAAGCGGCCGATCTGGAACGTGGTTCCCGCCAATGCGCTGGGCACGTGACCCACGCGCTCGCTGTCCAACGGAATCCAGATGTCGACGACGTAATCAGGACTGGCGAAGCTCTGCGTGATCGTGAAGCCGATCGGGAAGCGCCGGCTGCCGGGCCGCACGCGCACATCTACGCCCGTGCTCTTGCGCAGCGAGATCGTCTTGTTCGTGATCGGCTCGGAGTACGCGATCTTCTCGCGATACATCTCGTAGCCGGGCTTGTAGACCATCAGCACGAGCTCGCCGGGCTCGATGCCCGTGAGCGCGAACTTACCGAAGTCATCGGTCTGCTTGTCGCCGATCACGCGTGCTGTTTCGGGTGCGCTGCCCCTCAAGTAAACGTTGGCACCGACGATCGGTACTGCGCCGCCGCTCTCTACGACGCGCGCAGATAACTGCGCCGATGGGATGTCGATGTTCAACACGGTGTCGCCGGCAATGGTGATGGCGCGACTGATGTCGTCAGTCGCTCTCAAGCGGTAGTCGCCGGGAGGCAGGCCTTCGATCTCGTACAGGCCATCTTCCGACGCATTCGTTCGATACAGCATGTCGTCCTTGGCTTCGGTTGGCCGCATCCAGACGTTCGTGTGCGCGGCGGGTTGACCGCCTCGGGTTACGCGACCCGACAAACGCGCACCCGTCGGGAACACGATGTCGAGCGTCACGTCCTGATCCGCCGGCACGTCCACTTTTTTCTCGAACTGCAGATTGTTGCCGAATACCGAAATGGTCACGCGTCCTGGCGGCACGCCGTTGAACGCGTACGCGCCGCGCTCGTCGGGTTTCGTGCTCACGGATACGTCGCGCGACTCGGTTCGCAGCAGCAGGTGCGTAGTCTTGATCCGTTCCGGCCGCGGACCTCGGACCATGCCGCGGACGCTGCGACCAGCGCCGACGATCAGAACGATGCCGTCCTTCACCTCATCCTGTTGCAGGTTGAAGTCCTGTCTGGCGCTGCCGGCGCTCGTGTCGGCCGATACTCTGTAGCGACCGGCTGACATGTGCTCCCAAGAGAACTCACCGGCATCGTTCGATTCGTCGATGTAGCCGGGTCCGGGTCCGCTGAGCCAGACACGTCCTTTGACCGGTGCACCGGATGTCGTCCTCACGATCCCTGCGATCGTGCCGCCGGCCGACAAGGCGATCTCCTGCGGCGGAGTTTTTTCATCCACCATCATCGGCAGCTGACGAAACGCGTGGTCCGGTGCGCGAACGGTGAGCACGATGTCCCCGCCGGGAACGCCGTCCAGTGTGAACGCTCCGTCGTCCTGCGACTTCGTGGACGCTCTCGTTCGCATGTGCATGTCCGACTCACGGACCGGCTGGAAACTGATCCATGCATCGGCGATGCCCGCACCCGTGCTCAGCTCGAATACGCGGCCTCGCACCGCGAAGCCGCGTAGCAGCGGCATGACGATTTCCGGGATCGCCTTGCCGGGCTGGATCGTCAACTCACTGACGTTGAACGTTTGATAGCCGTGAGCGGAAACGGACGCTAGCCACGCACCCGTCGCCACGTCGCTCCATACGAAGCGGCCGCTCTTGGACTGGAACGTCCGGGTGACCGGCTGGTCCACCTGGCTCGTGCCGAATCCCTGGCGCTCGATGCGGATCAGCTGGACTTTGAACTCCTGTACGGGTCGGCGCGTGACAGCGTCGATGACCCGGCCGCGAAGACCGGTGGCCGGTTCAGCTGGCGGGGCAGACTGGGGTGCTGGCGCGCTCGGTGCTGCTGTCTCAATGATTGCGGGTTCGACCTTGGCGGGTGCGCGCTCGACAACCTGCAGTGGTGTCAGCTCTGCCTGGACGATGATCCGATCGGGCTGCGATTTCCACTGCAGGCCGAGCAGCAACAGCGCTGTACCGGCAAGGAGGCCGAGTACGAGGAGGAGGGTTCGGCGATGCTTCGGACGATCCATGACGCGAGCCGCCACGACGAGTCACGAGTCGCCATCAGAATGCTCCGTTCACAAACGTCGTGCAAGCGCGCGTTGCGCAGGCAACTGGCGGAAATCAGCGGTAAGTGTCTGAGAGTTGTCATTTCCCTCCATGCTGTATCTTGTGCGACATGCGTCGACTCGCTGCTGCGACTCTCCTTGCCTGTGCTGTTCTTTGCGGATGCTCGTCGTCGACCGAGCGTACGTTCGCTGACAGCGAACGATCACGAGTCGTCTATGTGGTGCGGCGTGGACATCACACGGGTTTCGCGCTGGCTGTCGCGGACTGGCCAAATCGTGACTGGTCAGTGCTCGGGAGCTTTCCGCAAGCTCGCTATCTGGAGTTCGGCTGGGGCGATGCTGCTTACTACCAGGCGCCGGACCCGACGCTCGGCGTGACGATCGCGGCGGTGTTCTGGCCCACGCCGACGGTGATGGAAGTCGTGCCGTGGCAGGTTGTCGCACAAGGTGTCGAGGACAGTGAGACGGTCGCTCTGCATGTGTCGGATGCGGAGTTGCAGGCCATCGCCAAGTCGATCGACGATTCGTTCGTTCAACCGATCAGCACGACCGGAAATGGCTATGACACCGCGAACGGCCGCGCGTTGTTCTATCACGCGCGCGGCAAGTTCCATATGTTCAGGATGTGCAACCGCTGGACGGCCGAACGACTGCAGCTAGCTGGATGCTCAGTCCGCTCGCCGCTGGTGATAACGGCGTCGCAAGCTATCACCGCCGCGAAGCGCTGTGAGGCGGCTACGCCGTAACCGGCGCCGCCGCGAGCGCTCCCAACCTCGTCCGCATCTGCTTCTGCAGCAACGTAAAGCTGACTACCGTCTGCAGCATGACCGTCGCCACCGACAGGAACCACAGATGCTCGAGACGGAACCACGGCTGCGTAGACACCCAGATGAGCGGCACGCTGTACGTCACCAGCCTCGTGGCAGAGCTGTAGAGTGACGGTAGCGTATTGCCGAGCGCCTGGAACATGCTCGAGCACGTGAAGATCACGCCCGACAGCACGAAGTTCCACGAGATGATGTGCAGGAACTGCGAGCCGATATCGATCACTTGCGGTTCATTGGAGAAGAAGCGAATCATCGCGTCGGGCCGCCACTGGCACAGCAACATCAACACGAGCATCAGCGCGGTGCAGAGCTTCACAGCAGCGCGGAACGTCTCGCGCACACGCTCGGGCTGCCGTGCACCGAAGTTCTGACCTGCAACGGGTGCGGCCGCAAACGCGATCGCCATCACCGGCAGGAAGATGCCTTGCATGATGCGGCCACCGATGCCGAACGCAGCCTGTGCGGCCGCACCGAAATTGCGGAGCGCGTAGTAGGTCACGGCAGTGAACAGGAACATGAGCGCGAACTCGCCGCCAGCGGGCAAACCGATTGTGAGCATGCGCTTCCAGACTACGACGCGCGGTTGCCACTGCTCCTTGTGGAACGACACATACTTTTCCAGCCGCACGAAGTAGAAGGAGAGCAGGATCACGCCGACGACGATCGCAATCGTGCTCGCGAGGCCCGCGCCCGCGACGCCCATCGGACGGCCGAAGCCCCAGCCCGCGATCAGGATCGGCGCCAGGATCGTGTTGATCACCAGCGTCAGCACCTGCACGATCATCGTCGGCTGCACGATGCCCGTGCCGCGCAACGCCGAGCCCATCGCCACCATCGCGAACTGCAACGCCATGCCCGGCAGGAACCAATATAGATAGGTGACGCCCGCGTTGACGGTAGCCTCGTCCGCGGCGATGGACCGCACATATGCCAACGAACCCGTGTAACCGACGACCAGTGTCAGCACTCCGCACAGCACTGCGATCAGCAGCGACTGATTGAAGATGAGGTTCGCGTCGGCCTGATCCTTGCGCCCGACTGCGTGTGCGATGAGCGCGACCGTGCCGACACCGAGCACCTGTGTCATGGCCATGATGATGAACATCGCGTTGCCGGCTGTGCTGACGCCAGCAACGGCCGCGTCGCCGAGCCTCGAGACGAAGTAGAGGTCGACAAAGAAGTAAAGCGTCTGGAAGATCATGCCCGCCGCCATCGGCACCGCCATGGCGATGAGATGGCTCGGGATCGATCCCTTGGTAAGATCCTTCATGAGCACGAAACCTGAGCCCTGCAGGTCGGGCATCAGCCCGACTCCGCAGCGGCGGTGAGATGAGAGAAAACAGCGGGAAAAATGAGCAAGCCAACTATAGCACTGGTCACGGCCGAAGCAGCACGCGATCTCGACGAAGACCTCCCTCCGCTCGAATCCGCCCTGCGCAACGCGGGCGCCGATGTTGCGATTGCAGAGTGGGACCGTCCGCAAGACTGGAGCCGGTTCGAGATCGCCCTGTTGCGTTCGACCTGGGACTACCCGCAACGCCTCGCGGAGTTCTTCGATTGGGCAGGGCAGGTGAGCGCGCAGACCAAGCTGCTCAACCCGTTGTCAGTAGTGAAGTGGAGCTCGGACAAGCACTACCTGGGTGAGCTGGTTCGCGCGAACGTGCCGACCGTACTGACGAAGTTCATCGAGCCTGGCGAGAGCGCGCCATGGCGGATTGCCGAGCTGCTCGCTGAGCCGAACGTCGACGAGTTCGTCGTGAAGCCGGCAATCGGCGCGGGATCACGCGATGCGCAGCGCTTCGGCCCGGACGAGAAGGACGCCGCAGCCGAACATGCTCAGCGGATGTTGAGCGAGAGGAGGAGTGTGTTGTTGCAGCCGTACTTGAGTCGAGTCGACGAGCACGGCGAAACGGCACTGATCTACTTCGAAGGTCAGTTCAGTCACGCGATCCGCAAAGGGCCGCTGCTGAAGCGCAGAGAAGGACCGACGCAGGATTTGTTCGCGAAGGAAACGATCACGGCGCGCGTGCCGGATGCAGCGGAGTTGCGAGTGGGCGCGAGAGCGATGCAGGCGCTGCCGTTCGAGACGCCGCTGTATGCGAGGGTGGACTTGATCCGGGATGAGAAACACGAGCCGGTCGTGCTGGAGTTGGAGCTGATCGAACCGTCGCTGTTTTTTCCGTTTGCGGGAGGGTCGGCGGAGAGATTTGCAGAGAAGGTTGTGCGGCAAGCAAAGAGTCTGACGGCAATACCCAGGTGACCCATGGCCATTCGCGGCAGCTGCCTGTGCGGCGGCGTAACGTTCGAGATCGATCGCGCTTGCGGTCCGGCGGAGTACTGCCACTGCAATCGCTGTCGCAAGGTGTCGGGGAGCTCGTCGCTCCTCACCATTCGCGTCGAGCCGAAGGACTTTCGATTCCTCACCGGGCGAGAGCTCGTCAAGACGTATGCGGCGCCGATCTTGTATTCGCCGCCGGCGTATCAGTCTTACTTCTGTTCTACCTGCGGCAGCCCGGTGCCGCCGTCGTCGCCGGAAGGTGAATCGTTCGAGATCGCCGCTGGCTTGTTCGACGATGACTTCGGTATTCGGCCGGACAAGCACATCTTCGTCGACTTCATGCCGCCGTGGGACGATCTGCATCAGCAGTTGCCTGCCTACACGCGGAAGCAGATCTACGAGCTGCGGACTGGTAAGTCGCATGTCTTCGGTCACTGAGCATTACGCGACGCATCTCGGCCCGGTGTACACCTGGATGGCCGGCGGCATCGACGCGGCCATCGCGCGCGGGACCAAGGAAATCGAGGCACTTGGACTCACGCCGCGCCTCACGGGTCAGGCAGTCGATCTGGGCGCCGGCTTCGGCATGCATGCGATCCCGCTGGCTCGCCGTGGATTCCATGTCCTCGCGATCGATACCTGCGGCGAGCTGCTTCAGACCTTGCGCAGCGCCGCTGGCGAGCTGCCGATACGAACGGTCGAAGGCGACCTGCTCGCGTTTGGACGCTACGTCGATGGCCTGAGCGAGCTCGTCCTGTGCATGGGCGACACGCTTACTCACTTGCCGGACGTTGCAACTGTCGATGCTCTGTTCGATTCAGTCGCGAAGCAACTGTGCGCGGGCGGCAAGTTCGTGCTGACATTTCGTGACTACTCGACGCCGTTGCGCGGCGAACAGCGATTCATACCCGTGCGCAGTGACGCCGAGCGCATTCTGACCTGCGTACTCGACTACGAAGACGAGCACGTCGTCGTACAGGATCTGCTGCACGAATTCGACGGCACAGCGTGGCGGCAACGTGTGAGCAGCTATCGCAAGCTGCGTATCGATCCAGCAACTGCGGTCGCGGCGCTCGAATCCCGCGGCTTCACGGTGCAGCGCTCGTCGGGCGCCGCCGGAATGGTTTGTCTCGTCGCTTCGATCTGACGTCGTCACTAACTTTCCGCAGGACAGCGTTCCGACTCTTCGCGCTGCCTGCGCGCGCTCGACATCTCCAGACTCGCGCACTCGAAGCCGCATCGCCTGCGGCATGGAGTGCGCATGAAGATCACTACACGCAGAGACCTGGTCAAGAGTCTGGCTTTCGGTTCGCTCATCGTCGGTTTCGATCCGATCACGCGGAGTTGGGTCATGAGCGCGGAGGCGGCCAGCGGCTCGAAGCTGGATCACTTGCCGCATCTCGATGGCGTGTTGCGCAGGGACGAGGAGGCGCTGACGGCGGCGTCCGAAGACAGCGGGCATTTCGTCAACCGTCGTCCTGTCGCCGTGCTCGAACCTGGCTCAGTGCAGGACATTGCACGTGTCGTGCGCTTCGCCAACAAGCATGACCTTCGCATCGCTGTGCGCGGCCACGGTCACTCGATCTATGGACAGTCGTTGGTGGAGGGCGGCATCGTGATCGCGATGAGCACGCTCGCCAATGCGCGAAATCTGCCGGGTGCGCGAGTTCTTGCCGATGCCGGTTGCTCATGGGGCGCCGTGTTGCAGAAGACCCTGGAGCAAGGCGCAACCCCGCGGGTGATTCCCGACTATCTCGGACTCAGCGTCGGCGGAACGTTGTCGATCGGCGGGATCAGCCCGACCACTTATCGATACGGCGCGATGGTCGACAACGTCGAGGCGCTCGAGGTCGTGACAGGCGAGGGCCACGTCGTGACGTGCTCGCGGCACCACCGCGAGGATCTCTTCGACGCAGTGCTCGCAGGCCAGGGCCAATGTGCAGTATTGGTTCGTGCCGTCGTCAAGCTAGCCGCGGCGCCAGCGCGGGTCCGCGCATATGGAGCTCTCTACCCGGATGTTGCCACCGCGCTGGCTGACGCCGAGCGACTCGTGGACGAGCAGCGATTCGACGGCGTCGTCTTGTTCACCTTCGCGGACGGCAACGGCGGTCATTCGACCGTCCTGCGCGGCACCAAGTACTACTCGCCGCCTGCGCTGCCCGATGATGCAGCGATGTTCGCCGGTTTGAACTTCGTGCCGGGCGCGACGCAGATCGACGATCTCACCTACGTCGAGAACTTCAGCATCACGACCGGTCCGTTCCCGTCTCTGCCTCAACCGGCATTCTCGGTCGTACTGCCCGCCTCGGCAGCGACTCAATGGATCGAAAGTGTCCTGCCGCGGCTGAACGCCGCCGATCTCGGCACATACGGCGTCGCGCAGATCTTCTCGTGGCGCGCTTCGCGGTTCCATCAACCGCTCATGCGCATCCCGTCCACGGACGAGAAGCTGGTCGGTTTCGCCTTGATCCGCTACGCGGCGAATCCTCAGCAAGTCGATCTGATGCTGAAGGCCAACCGTCGTCTTTTCGAGGAGAGCCGCGCTCTGGGCGGCACGCTCTATCCATTCAGCGCAGTGCAGCTCTCACGCGCGGAATGGCGGCAGCACTACGGCGAGAATTTCACTGAGCTGGCTCGCGCCAAGCGCTGCTTCGATCCCCGGAACGTGCTGGCGTCCGGCCCAGGTATCTTCTGAAGATTTCGCGCTTTGGGCATGCCGGCGTCGTGCTGTATCTTCGCAGCTCGATATGGCCGGCAGCCGCGAAGCTGAAATCCTTACGCTCGACGGGCGCGAAGTCGCGATTTCGAACCCGGACAAGCTGCTATTCCCGAAGCCGCAGTACACCAAGCTCCACCTCGCGCAGTACTACGTTGCCGTAGCGGACGGAGCGCTGCGCGGTGCTGGCGGCCGGCCGAACATGCTCGTGCGGTATCCCAACGGCATCGAAGGCGAGCACTTCTATCAGAAGCGCGCGCCCAAGAGCCGTCCGTCGTGGATCGAAGTTGTCGAGCTGACATTCCCTTCGGGCCGTGGCGCGGAGGAGGTGGTGCCGCGTGACGCGGCGGCGCTCGCCTGGCTCGCAAACCTCGCTTGTCTCGAGTTGCATCCGCACCCGGTGCGGGCCGAAGACCTCGATCATCCCGACGAGCTGCGCGTCGATCTCGATCCCGTGCCCGGTGTCACGTGGCAGCAGATTCAGGAAGTTGCCAAGGTTGCACGCGCCGTCCTCCATGACTGCAATCTCGTCGGATGGCCGAAGACCTCCGGTTCGCGCGGCATTCACATCTGCGTGCGTATCGAACGTCGCTGGGACTTCGACGAAGTCCGTCGCGCCGCACTCGCGCTCGCGCGTGAAGTCGAAAAGCGTGCGCCGACCCTCGCCACCAGCAAGTGGTGGAAGGAGGAGCGCCAGGGTGTGTTCGTCGACTACAACCAGAACGCGAAGGATCGCACCGTCGCATCGGCGTACTCCGTGCGCCCGACTCCCGACGCCCGCGTCTCTGCACCGCTCGCGTGGGATGAACTCGACACGTGCAATCCAGCCGACTTCACGCTCGCGTCAATGCCAGCGCGTTTCAAGAAGCTCGGTGACCTGCACGCCGAGATCGACCAGCACGCCGGCTCCATCGAAGGCCTGCTCGAGCTCTTCGAGCGCCAAGGCCTGGGCGATGCGCCGTGGCCGCCGCACTACAGGAAGCAGGCATCTGAGCCGCCCCGCGTCCAACCCTCCAAGCAAAAGTCTGCGAGGCGCCAATCATCCAAACCGCTCGTCGAGATTGGACGCGCTCGTCACAAAGAGGACGCACTAGCCGGGCTCGAACGCTGGAAAGCGCGACATTCGCAGGCGGCCGCGCATTTGCAACCGGCCGACGTGTTGGTCGACGCCATGCGCGGGCGTTACAGCACGTGGACGCGCATTCGCGTCAATCTGCAGAACGTGCCCGAAGAGTTGCGGCCTGCTCAGGAGCCGCTCGATCCCGACGAGAAGATCTTCTCCAACTCGTAGGGTTTCGTGACTTCGAGCTGGTCGTAGCGACAGTCTTGCGGCTGCTTGTCCGGGCGCCAGCGCAGGAAGATGGCGGCGTGGCGGAAACGGTCGCCCTGCATGTGGTCGTACTTCACTTCGCAGACGCGCTCGATCCTCAGCGGCTCCCACGACAGATCCTTGCCGGCACTCCAGCGACTTTGCCCGCCTGGCATTCGGCTCGATTCGGCAGCGGCGCCGGCCCACTCCTTCCAAGGGTGTTCGACCATCGCGTCCTTGCGAAGTGGTGCGAGCTCCTTCGCGAGCTGTTTGCGCACAGCCATCGTGAAGGATGAAGTGACGCCGACGTGTTGGAGCATGCCGTTGTCGTCGTACAAGCCGAGTAGCAGCGAACCCACTACATCCTTGCCGCTCTTGTGCCAGCGAAATCCGGCCACGACACACTCCGCCGTACGCGCGTGCTTGACCTTGATCATCGCCCGCTTGCCCGGCTGGTATGTGGCAGATTCCGGTTTCGCGATCACACCGTCCAAGCCGGCTCCTTCGAAGCGCGTCAGCCAGTCGAGCGCGACCGCGCGGTCGCGTGTGACGGGTGTGAGATGAACTGGCGGCTTCACTTTGCCGAGCAACTTCTCCAGGGCAGCGCGGCGCGTCGCCTGCGGCTCGTCCATCAGATTACGTCCGTCTGCTTCGAGCGCGTCGAAAGCGACGAACGAGGAAGGCGTTGCCTTCGCGAGCTTCGCGACGCGCGAGGCCGCCGGGTGCAGCCGCAGTTGGAGAGTATCGAAGTCGAGCCCGTGCGCAGTCGCAATCACGATCTCGCCGTCGACCACGCACTCCGGCGGCAGACGCTCGATCAGTGTGTCGTGCAACTCCGGAAAGTAGCGATCGAGCGGCCGCGAGTCGCGGCTCTGGATGTAGACGTCGTCCTTGCCGCGGAACACGATGGCCCGGAACCCGTCCCATTTCGGCTCATAGAGATATTCGCCAGCAGGCAGCTCGTCTGCGAGCTTGGCGAGCATGGGTTCGACGGGCGGTTTCACGGTGATTGCCACAGGCGCTGCGTCACCTCCGCGTAACACGCCTGCTTGCGCAGCGGATCCATCCTCGGATCGAGTCGTAACCAACCCAGCGTTTGTGAGTGATCGTCCGGTGCACGGCGCAACGCCGTGCATGCTTCGTCGATGTTGCCTAGCGTGGCATGGATGATCGCGATCTCGTACGACATTCCGTAGCCTTCCAGCTCGCGACGCTCGAGGCGTTCCAGCTCCCGCAGAGCATCCTCGCGGCGTCCGGCGTGCGCGTAGACCAAGCCGGCATCGCTCAACATCGGTACTTCTGCAAAGCGCAGCGGCAGCTGTTCGAGTGCGGCTTTGATGTCGCCCGTCGCGACGAGAGCACGTATCAGCACACCGCGCGCCTGATCGAACCGCGGCTGCGAAGCGATCAGCGGACGAGCGTACTCGATCGCCTCCTGGTAGTGGCGCGTCTGATAGAGGACGTTCGCATAGCTGTAGCTGTACAACAGCGTCATCGGCTCGAGCTCGCGCGCGCGTCCAATGTACTTCAGAGCTTCATCGGGGCGGCCTTGATAACCGCGCAGCAGGCCGTACGTGTGCCAGGTTCTCGAGTAACGATCGTCGGCTGCGCGGGCAGCGAGCAACTCCCGTTCCGCGCCGGCGTAGTCGAAGTCGTAGTGAACCAGGATCGTGCCGAGCGCAGAGTGTCCAGACGCCAGCTTCGGATCGAGCTCGAGGGCGCGCAGCGCCGCGGTTCGCGCCTGCTTGATCGCTTCGTCGATCGGCATCCACTGCGTGATACCTGCGCCGATGTACGTTTCGGCGAGCGCCGCCCATGCTTCGGCGAAGTAGGGGTCCTCGCGCAGCGCGGCTTGGAATTTTTCGATTGCCCGCGGGCTGCCGTTCACATCGCGACGCGAGCGCTGAAACTTGGCGTCCAGATAGAGCTCGTACGCGCGCTGATTGGTGCTGCGGCCGGTGTCGTCGCGGTCGGCGATCCGAGCAACAGGGCCCATTAGCGTTCTGGGTTGTTGCGCTTGCCACCAGGCGACTCCCGCCAGCAGCACGGCCAAGCCAGCAATGGTCAGCGCTCCCCAACGAACGTTGGGCGCGGTCCGGGTCGGTTGCGCGTCTTTCGGTGCGAGTGATACCGGCCCTATGAACCGATAGCCGATGCGCGGCAGCGTCTCGATGTATCGCGGTGTGTCGGAATCGTCACTGAGCGCGACCCGAAGCTTCCGCACCACCGCGTTCAGACTGTTGTCGAAATCTACGATGCCCTTGGGCCAGAGCACCTGCACCAGCCGTTCGCGCGTGACCACTTCGCCCGGGTGCTCGACGAGCTCGATCAGCATTCGCAGCGGCTGCTGCGCGAGCCGCTGCGTATTTCCGTCGCGCAGCAGCTCGCCGGAGCTGGGGCGCAGCACCCATCCGTCGAAATGAATGTCCTTTGCGTCAGTCACTTGCACGCGATCATAAGGAAATAAGCCGCAAATAATCACGCTTTCATTGCTGGCGCCGGTGCGCTGGCTAGGTTGGCGTGCCATGAACACACTCATTGCGCGCTACCGATTCCACGCCGTCGCTGTCGCCGCCCTGGCGGCCACGGTCTTCGCCGCGTTTGCCAAAACCTACTATTTCAAGGTCTTTCTCGACAGCCCGCCGCTCACGAAGGCGGCACACCTGCACGGGATCATCGCGACCGCGTGGGTGGCTCTGCACTACACGCAGGCGCGCTTGGTCGCGGCGCACCGAGTGGACCTGCACCGCCGACTTGGCACGTTTGCCGCGTTGGTCGCGGCCCTGCTCGCAGTGCAGGCGATATCGATGGCCATCGGCAATGCCGCGGCAGGGCATGGACCTCCCGGGCGCGACCCACTGCAATTCCTCTCGGTGCCTCTCGGCACGACCATGATGTTCGCGTTGTTCGTCGGCTGCGCGCTCGCGCTTCGGCGCAATCGAGAATGGCACAAGCGTCTGATGCTGCTCGCGACGATGACTCTGTTGACGCCGGCGATGGGACGCCTCGACGCACAGATCATGCAACCGCTCGGCTTGCCGCGTCTGGTGCTCGCACCTGCGATCACTTTCGCGTTCGTGGCCTGGGCGTGTGCGCACGATTGGCGTCGGCTCGGGAGAGTGCATCCGGCATACATCGTGGGCGGCGTCGCGCTGCTCGTGTCGATACCTCTCAGGCGCTGGATCGGCTTCACCGACGCGTGGCTGCCGATCGCTCGATGGCTATCGAATTAACCTTAACTTGGTTTAATTGCAGTCGGCTCGCAGTGGCGCTAGCCTTCGTCTCCCTCGATCGATCCCAGTGCCCCACGGAGCCACCGCCATGGACACACCCATCTGCCGCTCATGCGCGAAACCTCAGCGGGGTGTCGTGGAATTCCGCTGGTCCGATGGCGATGTCGTTTACGAGTGCAAGGACTGTGGCGCGTTCAACGTCGTGTCGGAAATCATCCGACCCGCGACCACGCGACTGTCACCTAGACATCATCTAAGAGTCACGCGGACGCACGAGCCGCCGGTATTCGCTGCGATACCTCGCAGTAACAAGCAAGAAGAGCACGCACGCTAACTCCCGCTTCGGGGCGGGGCAGCAGCGGCGGGTCGAGAGGACGGCATGTCGCCCATAACGCTCGCCGGCAGCTGCTTGTGCGGGGCTGTCAAATATCGAATCGCCGGTGATCTGCTCACGTCGGTGAACTGTCACTGCTCGATGTGCCGCAAAGCTCATGGTGCAGCCTTCCGCTCCGGAGCGATCCTCAAAGTGCAGGATTTCTCCTGGACGCAAGGCGAGGAGCGGATCGTGGACTATCGCTCCTCGGAGCAGATGCATCGCCTGTTCTGCCGGACCTGCGGCTCGCACATGGTCGGGCGCTCCGATAAGCATCCGGGGATCGTCAGCGTTGCGATTGGCACGGTCGACGGCGATCCGCCGCTCGCTCCGCGGCAACACTGGAACGTTGCTTCCAAGGCGTCGTGGTTCGAGATCACCGACCCGCTGCCGCAGTTTCCCGTAGTTCCGACATCGCGCTGAGGCGGCGGGCTCACCAGCGAGCGACGGCGATTCGCTAGGCACACCAAAGTTAGTTTTGACATCCGACGATGCGAGGGCCTGCATTGCAAGACAACCTGCAAGACTCGAGTCATGACGAACATGAACATCGCGACTCGTGTTGCCCTGGGCTGCTTGACTGCGCTGCTCGCGCTGTCTACGGCTTCGGCCGATCTGCTGAAGCCGCGCGAGGTGAATGCGATTCCTGCTTCACCGCCCGATCACACGCTGGCATACGGCAGCGACGCCGATCAGTTCGGTCAGCTGTTCTTGCCGCAAGGCCCTGGCCCGTTTCCGGTGGCAGTCGTCATTCATGGTGGCTGTTGGAAGAAGTTCGCCGATCTGAACAACACGCTGCCGATGTCGGACGCACTGCGCAAGGCGGGCATTGCGACGTGGAATATCGAGTACCGCCGTGTCGACAGCGAAGGCGGCGGCTGGCCCGGCACGTATCGCGACATCGGCGCGGCCGTCGATTACTTGCGGACGATCGCCGGCGAGTATCGATTGGATCTCGAGCATGTCGTGCTCGTCGGTCACTCCGCTGGGGGCCATCTCGCGTTGTGGGCGGCTGGACGTTTTCGTCTCGACGAAAAGAGTCCGCTCTACATGAAGAATCCGTTGCCGGTGAGTGCAGTCGTCAACCTGGCCGGACCGGGCCGATTGCAGACGCTGCAACCGGAGCATCTACAGAAGGTGTGCGGCAGTGTGCCGGTGACTCAGCTGCTCGGGGGCGAGATCGACGAAGTGCCGGAGCGATTGCGCGAAGGCTCACCGTCCGAAATGCTGCCGCTGCGTGTGCCGCAGGCTCTGATCACAGGGTCGCTCGACTGGCTGATTCCGCCAGCGTTTGGCGACGAGTACGTCGCGCTGGCGAAGAAGGCGGGAGACGAGGCGGAACTGACTGTGATCGAAGGCGCGGGACACTTCGAAGTCATCGCGCCCGGCACGCAGGCGTGGCCCACCGTCGAGAAGGCTGTCGTGTCGTTCGCCAAGCGGAGAGAACGCGCTAGTCAGTAGCGGCGGTTCGCTTACAATCCGGCCAGACTGATCGCCGGAGACAACATTGGCGAACTTGGCCTCGCGGCACGCGGCAGTGCTTGCATTGGGACTGGCCGCAACATCCTTGATTGCAACGAGCCGCGCCGAAGCGGCCGCGCAGTATTGGCGCTGCGAGCTGGATAGAGTCGCGGTGATCTCGAACAGCAGCGCCACGCGCTGTGAGCTGCTGCTGCGAGCGACTCTGCGTTATGAGCATTTGTTGTCGGAGCTGGCGGGGTGGCAGCCGGACGAGTCCCTCACGCCGCTGCGCTTGTATTCGCTCTCACGCGCCGATGCGAAGGAATTCCTCTTGTCGGAAAAACAGCTCGGCGAGGAGATTCGAACGCGCCGACTCATCCACAGCCGCTACTTGCCAGGTCAGGAGCTGAACATCGCTGCCATCGTCGACCTCGGCGGCGATGAACCGCTGCAATCGGTATTGAATCTGTACGGGCAGTCGTTGTTGGCGAACGGACCCACGCGAGCCTATCCGGCGTGGTATCAGATCGGCGTCGCCAATCTGCTCAATGGCGCGATGATCCGACCGGACGGCATAGTGCTGTTGAGCCGCAACCCTGCGTTCCTCGCCGTCGTCGATGATCATCAGCGCGCCAGCGACAGCGCTCGCGTCGATCTTCCGGCGCTGCTCGATGCGAAACCCAGCGGCTTCACGCCGGCTGATCTCAACGAGTTCGGCCGTCGCGCGCACATCTGGGCGCAGTTCGGACTACTGACGACGCAGCAGCGGCGCAAGCAGTATCACGACCTGGCAGATCTGATGCGCCAGGGAACGCCGACGGAGGAGGCGGCGTCTACGGCGTTCGGGATCTCGCTCAAAGAACTCACCGAGCAGTTCGACAGCGGTGCGTGGCGCAAGGATGCATCCTATCGGCTGCCCGCGCCGGCCGATCCACCCAGCATCGCGGCGCCTGTCGAGATGGACGTACCGGCCACAGATGAGGCGCTCAGGGCGCTGAAGGAACGTGCAGCGCAGTTCGCAGACGAGTGACGGCGCTCAGCGCAGCGTCTTGGCGACGCGAATTCCGATCGAGTCGTCGCGATGCGTGGCGGGATAGGGAATGCGCTCTGCGATACGTACGTTGTGAGCCAGCGTGCCCCACGATCCGCCCTTGATGAGGCGACGAGCACAATCGCTCTGCGCAGGCGGCGCTCCTGATTCCGACAACTGATCGCGCGTCGCGCTGTAACAGTCCTCGACCCACTCCTGCTCGTTGCCGATGATGTCGTACACACCGAAGCCGTTCGGTTGCAGCGAACCGACTGGGGAAGTGTTGAGTCGGCCATCGGCGCAGTCCATCGGATCGAACACCTTGTGGCCGCTCGTATCCGTGCCGGCGTATGTCTGCACAGCCGTGCGATCGAAGACGTTCGCGAACGGGCAGCCCTGCGCCGGGTCGTTGCCCCAGGGATAGACGAGGTTCTGCGTCGCGCCGCCGCGTGCGACGTACTCCCATTCGACTTCGGTGAGCAATCGATAGCCGCCCTGGGTCTGCGTGTTCAGCCAGGCAACGTAAGCCTGCGCCTCATCCCAGTTCACACACGCGACAGGATGATCGCCAGCCTGCGCGAAGCCGGGATCGCGGAAAGTCGTGGTGGCATCGTACTGCCAGTCGCCGCGCTTGCGACGATCCGTGAGGCAGTTGCCACCGACGGGTCGATTCGTCGCGCGGACGAAAGCTTCATATTGATCGCGCGTGATCTCGTAGCGACTCACGGCGAATGGCTCGCGGATGACGAACTTGCGTTCCGGAAGCTCATCGGCATTGCGAAACTTGTCGTCGGCCGCAGCGCCGAGGATAGCAGTGCCGGCGGGGATCACGACCATCTCGGGGCACTGCTCGCAGTCGCGCGTGCTCATCGAAGTACATCCGCAGAGGGTGACGGATACGAGTAACAGCGCGCGAGTCATGGGCGCAATCTTACCGAAGTGCTCGTGCCTTGTTAGGATCTGCCGATGGTTTCCAGAACCGCTTCATGCTCCTGTGGCCAATTGTGCATTCAAGTGGAGGGTGAGCCGCGCGGTGTCGGCGTGTGTCATTGCCTCGCTTGTCAACGACGCACGGGCAGTGTCTTTGCAGCGCTCGCCAGCTTTGCAGCGCCGTTCAAGGTGTTCGGCAAGGCGACGGAATATCTCCGCGTCGGCGATCAGGGCGCCAAGTTCCTGTTCCGGTTCTGTCCGGTGTGCGGTACGACCGTCTTCCACACCGAAGTGGGCTACGACAAGTCCGTGAGCGTCGCCGTGGGCGCGTTCTCCGATCCGCAGTTTGCGCCGCCACGAGTTTCCGTTTACGACTGTCGCAGGCACTCCTGGATTCAGCTGCCACCCGGCATCACTAGGTTCGACAAAGATCCACCATGAAAACATTTGCACTCCTGATCGCATTCCTTGCGCCGTCGGCGTTCGGTGCTACAGATGACGCGAAGAGCCTGGCGGACACACCGGAATCGGTACGCGCGAAGCAGGATCTGCTTTGGAGCCGCATGGAGGAGTCGATTCGCACGATCGTGCATGAGACGGACGCCGTCGTCGGTGTCGCGGTGCTGGATCTGACCGATCAGCGCGCGTTCTATCTGAATGCCGATGCAGTCTACCCAACCGCGAGCACGATCAAGATCGCCGTCCTGGCGGAGCTGTATCGGCAGCACGAACGCGGCGCGGGCGCGAAGCTCGGCGACCTCTACACTGTCAACGCGAAAGACGGCGTCGGCACGGAAGGCATTCTGCAAGCGATGTCGGCAGGTGTTTCGCGTATCACGAACCGCGATCTCGCGCTGCTGATGGTTTCGTTGAGCGACAACTCGGCGACGAATGTCCTGATCGATCGCGTTGGCATGGACAGCGTCAATACATGGCTCGCGCAGATCGGCCTGGAGCGCACGCGCCTGCGGCGACACATGCTCGACGTCAAGGCGGCACAGGCAGGGCGAGAGAACACCTCGACGCCGCGCGAGCTCGTGACGATGCTGCGGGCGATCCACGAAGGGCGTGTGTTCGGCAAGCCGACGACGGAAGAGTTCTTCAAGATGCTGGCCACGCAGAAGTCGAGCTACATTCCGCGGCTGTTGCCGGCGGATCTGATGATCGCCAACAAGCCCGGCAATCTCGACGCCGTGCGCAACGATGCCGGAATCATCTTCGTCCCCGGTCGTCCCTTCGCGATCGCGGTGATGACTACGTTCGGAGCAGACGGGCTCGAAGCCGAAGACAGCATCGGGCGCATCGCTCACGCTGCGTGGAGCTACTTCGACCGCGTCGGCAAGAGCTCGTCGCTGGGACGGCTAGTCCGGTAGCTCACACTCATGACCTGCGCACAGCTTGCGTCTGCGCGTTTCCATCTGTTACGGTATGTAACACTACGGTACGTCACAGAGCCAGCATGCAGCGGGTCAAAGGCGGATTGGGCGAGCTCGAGCGGGAGGTCATGCGAATCCTCTGGTCGCATCCTGCTCTGACGGCCGAGGACGTGCGCGGCAAGCTGCGACGGCCTCTCAAGGAAGCGACCGTGCGGACCGTGCTGCGCCGGCTCGAAGAAAAGGCCTACGTGACGCACGAAGTGCAGGACCGGACCTTCATCTATTCGGCAGCGGAGCCGCGAATGCAGGCGGCAGCGAAGGCCGTCAAACGCATCGTCGATTGGTTCTGCGACGGGTCGGTCGATGAAGTTCTCGTCGGCATGGTGGATGCGAAGATGCTCGACCAGGAGCAGCTCGACAGGTTGGCGACACGCGTCGCGCAAGCCAAGCGCCAGCCGAAGAAAGCTGCACGCTCGAAGAAGAAGGAGGAGTGATGCTCATCCTGATCGAATCCGCTGTTCGCTCCGCCGCGCTCGTCGCCATCGTCTGGCTGTTGCTGAGGCTGTTGCGCGTTCGCAGTCCACGTCTCGAGCGAATTTCCTGGCTCGTGGTTCTCGTCGCATCCCTCGCAATGCCGCTGCTGACGAAGTTGGCTGCCTTGTCTGCGGCACCCGTGACAGACCTCGTGTGGCTGCAACCGGTGCAACTGGCGGCTGTCGATGTCGCTCACTCGAACAGCGAGTGGCAGGTGGCGCTGCTCGCCATCATGGTCACCATCGCTGGCATCCTCGGCCTGCGCCACACTCTAGGTATCGTTCGATGGTGGCGCGTGCGCAGGACGGCAGCGAGAGTCTCTGCGCCGCTATTTGCAGATGCCGATGTTCGCGTCACGCGTGCGGTCGAGTCGCCAGCCACCGTGTTCTCGACGATTCTCGTGCCGGTCGAGTTCGAAGAATGGACCGCCGAAGTCCAACGAGCGGTCATCGCGCATGAGAGATCGCACGTCGCGAACCGGGATTTCTATGTGCAATGGGCCGCGCAACTGCACCGCTGCATCTTCTGGTTCAATCCTCTGGCGTGGTGGCTGGCGCGACGCCTGTCCACGCTCAGTGAGCACATCAGCGACGATGCTGCCGTCGAGGTAACAGAAGAGCGCGCGGAGTACGCGGAGTTGCTGCTTGGGTTTGCAGCCAAGGTTACGCGCAGCGATCACCTTCTGCAGATGGCTGACAGCAGGACGCTTGCATCGCGCATCGAAAGGATCCTTGGCGATCAACAAGTCTCACGCGCGGGCGTGACGAAGACGCTCGTCGTAGCGGCAGCCTTGCTCTCGGTCGTAACTCTGGTGGCAGGCAGCTGGCCGGCAGCCGCGCTGAGCGGCACTGTGGTGCTGCCGAAGAGCAATCCAGAGTGGCCGCTTTCACAACCGGTCTATCCCCCAGCCTCACGGCGGCTCGGAGAAACTGGCACCGTCGTTCTGCGCCTGCACGTGCTCGAAGACGGCAGCGTCGCGGATGTCAGGATCGACCAGTCCAGTGGCTATCCCGATCTCGACTACTCGGCGTACTACGAATCGTTTCGCTGGAGAATCAATCCCGGCACGGTGGACGGCGTGCCGTCGAGAATGTGGGGCAAGTTCGCAGTCACCTTCAAGCTCACGGAATGACCGATGAGGCGGGCGCTGCTGGTTCTACCGCTCGCTGCGGTCGTCGTGAGCGCTTGCACAGCACCGCCGCACCGTCCTGAATTCAGCGCCGGTTATCCCGTGCATGACTGCCCGGACTCTCTCGAAGGGCAAGTTCAGTTGCGGGCGGAAGTGCGTCCGACGGAGCTGTCCGCGGCGGAGCTTCACGAGAACAGCATAGCCACTGCGGGATCGCTCGCGCGGCGGCTGCTCGTTTCCGTTATCCCCGCAGGCCTGGGCCCGCAGGACCGCATCGTCTGGAGCACGCTGAGCGTCGACACGTATGGCGGCACATTGCTCGGCTGGGACCGGCTGCTGACCGAGTCCGGTCCGCCGCAGAAACAATCCGAGATCGCAACCGTCGCGCTCTCGCCGGGACAACTGAAGATCACGCGGGTCGCGCAACGCGCGACCAATCTCGCGGGCATGCATTCGATCGACGTACTGGTCATGCCCGGCGGTGTAGTGGTGGACGACACCGTCGTGCGCATTCCGAATCTCTGGCAGGCGAACGGGATTGCGACGCCCGCGCCGGCCCTCACGCCGCAATTCGTTCCCGTGCGTCATCCTCCCGGGCTCGACATCGTCGAAGCAACGCTGCAGCTCGACTTCGTCGTGCGGATTGGCAAGACCCGCGAGGAGTGGAGCTGTTCCGCAGACACGCGCGTGACGCTGGTCGACCAGGATTCGCTGCGACAGCCTTTCTGGGATCTGGGACTGGCGCCACCGAACTCCGCGCGGCGCGAGTGGCTCGCGGTGTTTGCTCCCGATCGAGGCGGCGTTCGACTGACGTTCGAAAGCCCTGCGGGCGCGCATGCCTTTGCCGATTGGCTTCGATCGACGCGCGCGACGCAACTGGGCCCGTACGAGCTGCGCGTCTTTCGACAGGCCAGCCGTCGCAGCGGCCGACCCTTCGGGTCGTTGACGGAGGAGGCGATGCAGACCTTCAGGCCGCTCGCAGCCGAAGATATCCGTGCGCTCACGGTTGGTCCCGCCGGCGAGCCTTAGAGACATATCCACTGGATATCCACACAGTACTCGCGCTAGTGTGTGGCCATGGGTGGCCGTGTACGCGTTCGCTATGACCCGCAAGAATCCGGGTGGATCGGGATCAGCAATCCCTGGGGCATGCTCGCGTACATCGATTGTCGCCGCGGCGGCGCGCAGCGCGCGTTTGCGGAGCTTTGTCAGGGCTTCGAGCGCGCCGGCTGGCAGCTCGAAGGGCGCAAGTTCGATTGGCAGTTCGTGCACAAGGGCAGCACGCGCTGGGAAATCCGCATCGGCGTGCTCGGCCCCGGCGAAAAAATGCAGAAGGGGTGGGGCGATCCCTACTAACGGAATTGCAAATCGAGCGGTTGCCCGTCCCACTCGCGCACAACCATCTCGCGCCCAACGACGGAGATCGACAGCGTGCTGCCAGCGAGTCCCTTCGGCAGCGAGCCGACGCCGTCCTCGTCCAGCTGCATGGAAATGATGATTCCCATGGCGCCGCCATCGAGGTACTCCGTCACCTGGAGCTCGCGCAGGGCTGCGCCGGTGTCGGCCCTGTGAGCCTTGATCTCGACGCCGCTGCCCGGACGCAACTTGATCGTCATGTCCGCGACCGGTGCCGCGTAGTCGATTCGTTGCCGGAACAGCTCGTAGCCGCGCTTGTACGCGGACAGCACGACCGCGCCCGGCTCGAGCCCCGTCAATTTGAATTCCCCGAAGTGATCGGATGAGCCGTTGGGACGAACGCGTGATGCGTCGGCGCCGACCGGCGTCGCGTAGACGTGTGCTTCGACGACCGGCGCGGTCCCGCCGTCTTCTATCACTCGCCCGGCGAGCTGCACGGCAGGTATCTCCAAGTCCAGCACAGCGTCTTCACCCGAGATCCGGATGACGCGTCTCGGGCCAGAGTCCGCCGAGACTTCGTATTCGTCCGCTGCGATGCCTTCGATCCGATAGCTGCCATCCTCGGCTGTCTGTCCCCGATAGGAGGCGCCTGGCTTGCGGGGCAACGGGTTCATCGAAACTTTCTTGCCGGCGCCCACCGGCTTGCCGCCTTGAGTCACGCGACCCGCCAGACGCACGCCGGCTGCAAACTCGATGTCGATAACCAGGTCCTTGTCGGCAGGCATTTGGATCGACTTGCGCAGCGTGCGAGACGATGCACTCGCCTCGACTCTGAGCTCAGCAGGTCCGGGCGGCAGGCCGTTCAACACGAACTCGCCGCGGGCATCGAGCGGACGCATGGCGTGTGCATTGCGTGTTTCCGAGTGCACGATGACGAAGGTGTGCTCGAGCTCCTCACGCCCCAGACCCGTGACTGTCCCGCGGACGCTGCGACCTTGAGATTGGGCCGTAAGGATGATGCCTTCCCGCCGCTCGCCCTGTGCCAAGGTGATTTCTTGCGCGCCGACCATGCCGGTAGCAATGCGGTAGCGGCCCGGAGCAAGGTGGTCGAATGAGAACGCGCCGTTGTCGGCGGTTCGTTTGATCTGCTGAAAGTTCTGCTCGTTGATCAGTGCTATCGCTGCGGCAACCGGAGCGCCGCCGGCCGTGACGACGAAACCGGAAATTGCGCCGCCGCTCGCAAGACCGATCTCCACGGGCGGCGTCTGCTCGCTGACGACGATCTCCAGCTGCCCCTCGGCATGCTCCAGGGATTTCGCCTGCAGCTTGATGCGCCCCCGGGGAACGCCTTCGAACACGAACGAGCCGTTCTTCTTCGATAAGGTGTGCCCGGTGCGCACGCTGCCGATGTCCCCGCTCGCTTCGTAGTAGAACACCGATGCATCGGCGATACCGGCACCCGAGCTTTCATCGAACACGCGGCCAGTCACCTTGTAGCCTCGCAGCATCGGCACGGTCAGCTCGCGAGTCTGGTCGGCCGTGATGCTGAGGTCTTCGATCATGAAGCGTTGATAGCCCGGCGCAGTAACGTTGACGTACCAGGTGCCCACGGGCGCGTCCTCCCACTCGAACGTCCCGGCGTCGGATTGGAAGCTGCGTACGACCGGCGTCTCTTCATCCATTGTGTCCAGGCGCTGCAGGTGGATCTCGAATTTCCGTACTGCCTGACGCGTGATTGCATCGATGACGCTGCCCCGAAGCAGCGAGCGTTTTACTTCAGGCGCAGGGGCCGCTGGTTTCGACTCCGGAATCGTCGCGGCGGGCGGTGGTGCTTCGGGCCGCGTCTGTGTCACAGGCGCCGGGGCCGGTGCGTCCTGAGTTGTGTGTATCAGCCCGCGTCCCAGCAGTAACATGACGCCCGCAAGCACGAGCCCGAGGAAGATCAACCAATGACGTCGTGGACGATCCATTTCCTGCTACCGATCACTCTGATGAGTCTGAGTGCTCTCGTGCTTTCAACGTTGGGCGTGCTGCACCTGGTCTATACGTTCCGCGGACCCAAGCTCACCCCACGCGATCCGGACCTGCAAGCGCGCATGGCCGAAGTTCATCCGGTCATCACGCGGCAAACGACGATGTGGCGTGCATGGGTCGGATTCAACGCCAGCCACAGCATGGGCGCAATCCTGTTCGGATTGGTCTACGGCTTCCTGGCCAACGCGTATCCCGAAATCCTGTTCAGGTCGCCGTTCCTGCTCGCCGTCGGTCTCGCCATGCTCGGCGGCTTCGCCGTTCTGGGTAAGGTCTATTGGTTCAGAATTCCGTTCAGGGGCATCGTCATTTCGTTGGTGTGTTACGTAGCCGGCATCGTCGCGTGGTGGGTCTGACGTAGCTACCGCGGTTCGCGCACGAACTTCAGATCGAGTCGTTCACCGTCCCACGCGCTGACGCTTTGCCTCGCGTAGCCTTCGGCCCAGAAGTCGACGGTTGCGCCCGCGAGCGCCGCGGGAATGTAACCCACGCCTTTCGCGTCGAGCGGAACCGGCACTTGGACCACTGCAGGACGGTCGCCGAGCATTTCCATCGCGCGCAAGCTCGACAGGGGCTTGCCGCTTGCTGCGTCGTACGCGCGCACCTCGACTCCCGCGTCGCGCCGCAGGCGTATCGTCATGTCGAGGATCGGCGTCGAGAAGACGATCCGCTCGCGGAACATGGCATAGCCCGGCTTGTAAACGGTCATGACGAGATCGCGCGGCTCGAGCCCCGCCAGCGCAAAGCGCCCGTAGTGGTCGGAATGGTCGAACGCCCACATCCGCGATGTCTTCGGGTCGGCGGGCCACACGCCCAGCTGCGCCTCGGCGATCGGGACCTTGCCGTTGTCCTCCAGAATCCGACCGGCCAGCTGCGGGGACGCGTCGATATCGAAGACCGTGTCGCCCGCAACCTGGAACGGACGACTCTTGTACCCATCGATCCTGATCGTGTACTCGCCGGGCGGCACGTCCTCGAGCACGTAGTGCCCGCTGGGTGCAGTCGCCGCGCCATACAGGAAGAGGTCGTCATCCTTCCCCGGTTCGACAGGCCGGGGTTCCAGCCATGCTCCCGCCACCGGCTTGCCGCGCTGAGTGACGCGGCCCGAGATGCGCGCGCCGCGCGGGAAATCGAAGTCGACCGTCATGTCCGTGTTCGCAGGCATGTCGATCATGCGTGCGAGTTGCCTGCGCATGTTGACGTCGGCCGAGAGTCGCCCCCGTCCCGGCCGCGCGTTGCGCAACTCGTACTCGCCGCGCTCGTTGATCGATGCCTCTGCGCCGACACCCATCTCGCCGTCAGGCGTCAGCGTGATGTTGAGCCGCTTCATGTCTTCGGGTCGCAAACCAGTGACCCTGCCCCGCAGAGTGCCTCCTGCGCGCAATGCGAGGATGAGGCCCTCGATACGCTCGCCCTCGGCAATCGTCAGCTCGCGTGTCGCGCTCCCGCCCGGCCCGCGGCCGGTGAGTCGATACTTCCCGGGGGCCAGGCTCGGGAAGGAAAACTCGCCGGCCTCGTTGGTCCGTCCTTCGCCGCCGGGAGAACCGCTGACCTCGATACGATACAGCCCAGCCCAGCCCGCGACCGTGGTCACACCATCGCTTGCCGTAATTCGGCCTGAAATGATGCCGCCACCGGACAGGCCGATCTCCAGCGGTGGCGTGTCATCGTCGACCGTGAGGTCGAGCTCGCGGCTCGAGTAGTTGCTTGCGCCGACATCCAAAGTGATTCGTCCCTGCGGCAAGCCGTTCAGTACGAACGTGCCGTCCTTGGCCGATTGCGTCTCAGCGCGCAGGCGCCAGTTCCCTTGGTAGAACCCCTCGCCGGCCGGGTGGTAAGTGATGCTTGCGGACGCGATTCCGGTGTTCGATGCCAGATCGTAGACGCGACCCCGCACCGCGTGTCCGCGGACCAGTGGCACAACCACTTCGCTCGTCGTCCTGCCTCCGATCAATTCGACCGACTGGAGAAAGAAGCGCTGATAGCCGGCAGCCTCCGCGATCAGCGACCAACGCCCCGGCGGCAGTTGCGGCCATTCAAAACGGCCATCGCCGGTTTGGAATTTCTGCGGCCCCGGTGTCCGTTGATTTGAGCTGCGTCCCCACTCTGCGAATCTCAACTCGAACTCGCGCACTGGCTCGCGGCTGACGGCATCGATGACGCGACCGCGGAGCGTGCTGACTGCGGGGACTGAAGGTTGCGGCCCGACGTCCGTGTTGTCTGTTTCGGCTGGAGCCGGTGTGGATGCCGGTTGTGTGGCGGCGGCGGACGGTGTGGGTGCAACAGGCGCTTCAGGTGAACGCAGCGACCACCAGGCGACGACGACCAGGCAAGCAATTATTGCCAAGCTCAGTGCGAACGCGCGCCGACCGTCCATGACCATGACAGGATATCCTCATCCGCCATGAGCCAACAGCGCAGTGCTATCGCCACAGGTGTCATCGCATTCATATCGATCTGTGCCACCGCGCAAGGCGTGGCGGCGGAGATTCACACGGAAGACGTCGAGCTCTTCTACAAGATCTACGACGCCGCCGGCGGACATCCCACGGCCGAGCAGCTCCAGCGCGACTACATCGACGCAGGTTCGGAAGGCCTGCACCACCTCGCCAAGCTGCGCAACGTTACCGGTGTGCGGATCGCCGATACTCTTACCAAGCGCCCTGAGCTCTATTCCAACGCTCGACGCTGCATGGCCGCGCTGCCTCGCGTGCACGAGCGAGTCGACGCTGCGATCCGCACGTTGGTGCGTCTGTATCCTCAGGCGCGAACGCCGCCGGTCACGATCGCCGTCGGTCGCGGCAAGCCCGTCGGCGTGGGCAGTCCCGTGACCGGCCTGCAGATCGGTCTCGAGGCGTTGTGCGCCGCTGAATGGTTCAACCCGAACGTGGAAGATCGCTTCGTGCATGTGATCGCGCACGAGTACGGGCACGTGCAGCAGGTCCGGGCACTGGTCGACCACGAGCATCCCACGGTGCTCGAGCGTTCATTGATCGAAGGCGCGGCCGAGTTCGTGGCCGAGCTCACTTCCGGCAGGATGGGCTATTCGCATTTCCCCGCGCTGACGCAAGGGCGCGAGCGGGAGATCGAGACTGCCTTTGCCGCCGACGTCGATCAGACCGACCTGTCGCGCTGGATCGACAACAGCACGGTGGAGCAGGGCAACGAGCTCGGTACGTGGGTCGGCTATCGCATCGTCAAGGCGTACTATCAGCGCGCCGCGGACAAGCAGCAGGCACTGCGCGAGATCCTGGAGATGTCCGATCCCAAAGCATTCCTGGCGAAGAGCGGCTGGCATCCGGGAATGAAGCTTTAGGCGAGCTGGGTCGAATAAGCTGCGGATTGGTCTGAAGAATCCTGGGCGCGTCGGCGCGATGTGAGAATTTTCTGGCCGAACGTGATGTCGGCTGCCTGGGTCCAGCTTCGTCCTTGATGCAACCGTGCAATGCTGCGCGGAGTTGTATCGACCCCGGACCAGACCTCAAGGAGCACTCTCATGCCTTACATCGACGGTTTCGTGATCGCCGTACCCAAGGCCAACAAGCAGAAGTTCATCGACCACGCCAACAAGGGCGACAGCGTGTTCGCTGAGCTCGGCGCGACGCGCATCCTGGAATGCTGGGGCGACGACGTGCCGGACGGCAAGCTCACCGACTTCCGTCGCGCCGTGCAGGCAACCGACGACGAGGCCGTCGTCTTTTCCTGGATCGAGTGGCCCGACAAGGCAACGC
>Ga0209382_10000249_pt1 | contig 87337 bp, 77 predicted proteins | sample SoiMetdeltSBSDD5_FD_187599 | JGI IMG/M metagenome (GOLD analysis project Ga0209382, IMG submission 187599) | Bulk soil microbial communities from a Populus tree surrounding site in Tennessee, USA - Soil MetaG P. deltoides SBSDD5 (SPAdes) (version 2) | ecosystem: Environmental > Terrestrial >... | reverse complement strand
CCCCTGACCGACTCCCCCGCCGTCGGCCGTCCCCCGTCCCTCGGCCGCCGTCGCCCGTCGCCCGTCCCCCGTCCCGAAATCTCGGCAGAAACGGCCGGATTCCAACGCTCGCTGCCGAAGTTCGCGCTTGAGCCTGAGCTCGACGCCCGCCGGGGCCTACGCCGCCACGGCGGCGTTCAGCACTAGTGGGGTGCCTGCTGGGTGATCTGGGAGATCACGCCGTGGGCGTGGGCCGCGGTCATCGTCAGCGAGGCAGCCACGCTGTCGAGCAGTTGGCGCTCCTGGCCGGTGATCGGGCCGTCGGCCGCGGCCACGTGGGCGCAACCGCCGAGGAAGGTCTCCTTGCCGTGCTCGTTGAGGACCGTCGCCAGCGCGGCGAGGCGGTTCGGCAGGTGGTTGACATCGAGACCGGCGACGTCCGCCTGGAGCTCGGGCTCGGTCCACGGCCGGTTGGCCGCCCGGGACAGGACGTCCAGCGCGGCCGCGACAGCCGCCGGCCCGGGCGTGGCGATGCGCAGCAGCCAGGCGACCGCCTCGCGGGTGGCGGCCACCAGGTTCTCGGACAGGGCGGCGCTGGTGGGCAGATCGAGCACGCTGAGCTTGTAGGAGCCGCGGCACGTGTGGCACTGGACGAAGTCCTCGCCGACGCTGCCCAGCGGGAGCACCGGGAGGAAGAAGATCGTGAACCAGCGCCGGCCCTGCTTGCGGGCGAAGCCCCGGTCACCGCCGCAGTTCGGGCAGAAGAACACGCCCTCCAGCAGCGTCTTGAACCGCACCCGCCATCCCCAGATCAGGATCATGGCGGCATTGTTCCACGGCGCCCGCCGCGCCGGTCGCCGCCCCGCGAGGCGTGCGGCCGACGGCTTCCGGCGGGGGCTCGCTAGCGAGGGACGCGGTCGCCGGCGTTCCCGAACGGCGGCTCGTGCGGACCGCCGTCGACCTGCACGAACAGGCCGAGCAGCACCAGCAGGAGGACTGTCGCCAGCAGGACCACGAGGCCCACCACCAGCACGTTCATCGCCAGCGATCCGACCCCTACGAGGCGGAGGCCCACGCCGAGGACGACGGCCACGGCGAGGGTGAACTTCACGCCCGGGATGCTGAACTCGCCGGGGCGCCGGTGTCGCAGCAGGTCGTTGCGACTCCGTATCCGGATGAAGCGCTCCTCGGCGACAGCCCGCCGTTGCGCCCCGGACAGCCGCCGCCAGTGCAGCGGCGTCCGCCACCACGACGGAAGCCTTGCCTCAGCCACGCCCAACAGACTGCCCCACCCACCGCTGCTAGTGGGATCGGCTCTCCTCGACGAAATTTCGGCAGGAAGCGCCGGAAACCGGCGCCCTCTGCCGAAACTTCGGAGGGGACCGGGGGCCGGGTGCCATTGCCTCGACCTCGTCGGAACGGGACCTAGCGCCTCGGGGAGCGGGCGAGGAGCTCCTCGACCTGCTGGTGCAGCTGGGCGCCCCGGGGCCAGCCGGCGTAGTGGGTCAGGAAGATCACGATCTCGCGGAGCTCGTCGGGATCCAGCTCGCCGTTGCCCAGAGCGGCGCCGAGCTGGAGCGGCGTCACGTCGTCGAGGCCCGCGCCCACCAGCATCCCGATCAGCAGCAGGCGGCGGTCTCGGAACGACAACCCTTCGCGGTTCCAGATCTCGCCGAACAGGTGCTCGACGGTGAGGCCGAAGAAGTCGCCCGGGCCGTCGTGCACCTCCCACCCGTACACGGCGGCCATGGTCTCCAGGCCCCGGCGTCGCCGGTCGTCCTGCCCCGCCTCCCCCGCCTCGGGGTCAGCCGAACTGGCCTCGGCCGCCTCGGAGCCAGGCGAGCTCGCCTCCGCCCGCTCGGGGCCAGGCGAGCTGGCCTCCCCCGCCTCAGGGCCAGCCGGGCTGGCCTCCGGCCGCTCAGGGCCAGGCGAACCCGCCGGGTCAGCCGGGCCGGCCGGGCTGTCGTCGCCTCCGCTCACTGGTCGTCCTCCTCGTCCTCCTGGTGCTCGCCGCCCGAGTCCTCCCAGTCGCCTCGGCCGTCGCCGTGGGGGACGCCCAACCCATCCGCGAAGCGGTCGAGGGCCAGGCGGGCCAGGGGCAGGTCGACCCCCAGCTCCTCGCCGAGGTCCAGCGCCAGCGTCAGGTCCTTCTCGGCCAGGGCCCGGGTGTGCAGGAACATCTCGTAGAGCGGATCGTCCTGTGTCAGCGGCTGCGTGGTCGGCCGGACCATGATCGCTCCCGGACCTCCGGTCACTGCGTCGCTGTGGCGGACCACCCGGCCCAGGCGGTTGAGGCTGATGCCCGCGGCCTCGGCCAGCCGCTGGGCCTCGGTCGCGGCGGTGAAGGCCACGAAGTGCAGCAGGTTGCGGGCCAGCTTGCCCCGGGTGCCGGCACCGACCGGCCCCAGGTGGACGACCAGGTCGGCCCAGTAGCCGAACGGCTCGCGGCACCGCTCGACCGCCTCGTCCTCCCCGCCGACCAGCACGGCCAGCCGACCTTCGTGCGCACCCATGAACCCCCCGCTCACCGGGGCGTCGATCACGGCGACCCCCCGCAGGGCCGCCTCCGCAGCCAGGCGGGACGCGGTCGCCGGCAGGATCGTGGAGTGGATCGCGGCCACGACCCCCGACCGGCCAGCGGCGGCCGCGCCGGCCACGATGCCGTCGGGACCGCACACCACCTCGGTGACCTGCTGGTCGTCGAGCACCATCACCGAGATCACGTCGGCCCGGCGGGCCACCTCGGCCGGGGTCTCGACGACGGTGGCCCCTGCCTCGGCCAAAGGGGCTGTGGCCTCCGGTCGGACGTCGAACACCACCAGACCGCCCGGCCAGCCGGCCAGCCGGGTGGCCATCGGCGCCCCCATCTGGCCCAGCCCGACGAACCCCACCGGGGTCGGAGCGTCGCTCACGACCGCCAGACCTGGCCGCCGCCGCCGTCAGCGTCGACGTCGCCGTCGACGGTCGCGATCGCCATCGCGCCCGCGAACCGGGCCGTCACGACGGGACCTCCCACAGGCCGACCGGCGCGTCGCCAAGCCGGTAGTGCCCGGGCAGGGATCCGGCGGCGACCCGGGCCATCCGCTTGGTCATGCCCTCCGACAGCGTGCCGTCGCCGATCATCTCCACGAACACCGCGGCGGCATTGCCGAAGTCGAAGAAGTCCCGCTGCCAGGACCACATCCCGTCGCCCGCGTAGCGGAACCAGCTGCCCCCGATCCCGGCGACCTCGTAGGCCGAGCCGTCGGCCCGGCGGGCGTCGGCGATCTGCCGCCACAGGCCGATGACCTGGCCCTTGCGGTCGTCGATCAGCACCTCCTCGTAGGGGTAGGTCCAGCCGTCGAGGCCGCCCATCTCGAGACCGACGGCGTACTCCCGGATCTGGTCCCGCCCCACAGCCATGAACTCCTCCTTCGGCCCGTAGTTCCAGCCGTAGGTGGCGTCCTCGGTGTACAGGTCGGCCAGCGGACGCCAGTCGCCCCGCTCCTCGCAGCGCCGGTTGGTGTCCAACCAGCGCTGCACCATCTCCTCCAGCTCCTCACGTGGGAACGCAGGCACCGGGTGTCTCCTCCTCGCTCACGCCTCGTCGACGATCTTCAGCGCGTGCGTCGGGCAGTACTTCACCGCGAGCTCGACGGCCCGGCGCAGCTCCACGGGCGGCTGTTCGGCCAGGACCGTCAGCTCGCCCTGCTTGGACACCGCGAACACGTCGGGCGCCTCCGACGCGCAGACGCCGTGGCCCTGGCACAGCCCGCGGTCGACCTCGACCCGGAACCCCACGCTCACCCTCCCGCCCGCCGACGGTAGCGGGCGAGGCACGGCTGCTGGAGCTGCACCACCATCTTCGAGTGGTCGTTGCGGTAGCTCTCGGGTGGTTGGGCCAGCTCGAAGGTCCAGCTCCGCAGCAGCACCGAGAAGATGGCCTTGAGCTGCATCATCGCGAACGGGGCGCCCACGCAGCGGTGGCGCCCGGCGCCGAAGGGGATCCAGGTCCACGGGTTGGCCAGATCCTCCTCGCGCGGTTCCAGATAGCGGGCCGGCACGAAGCCGTCGGGATCGGGGAAGTCCGCGGGGATCCGGTTGGAGATGGCCGGCGTGGCGCCCACGAGCTTGCCGGGTGCGATCCGGTAGCCGCCCACCGCCAGCTCCTGCTTCGCGACCCGCAGCAGGAGGATCAGCGGCGGGTGCAGCCGGAGCGCCTCCTTGATCGCCGCCTCCAGCCGCGGGATCTCGCGCAGCGCCTGGTAGCTGACCTCACTACCGTCCGCGTGGAGCGCGTCCAGCTCGGCCACCACGGCCGCCATCTCGGCCGGGTGGCGGAGGAGCTCGATCAGCGTCCAGGCGGCGGTGCCCGAGGTGGTGTGGTGCCCGGCGAACATCATCGAGATGAACATCCCGGTGATCTCGTCGGCCGAGAAGTGCGGCTGGCCGTCGGGCTCGGTGATGGACATCAGGACGTCGAGCAGGTCGCCCCGCTCCCCCGCGGGGAGGGGCTCGGCGGCACGCCCCTCCATGATCTGCTGCACCAGCCCGACCAGCCCGGCCCGGGCCTCGTCGCGCCGCCGGAAGCTCTCGATCGGTGCGTAGGGGTCGACGAAGGCCAGCGCGTCGGTGCCCCGCTCGAGGTCGTGGTAGAGCGCGGCGAACCGCCGGTCGAGCTGGTCACGGAACCGCTTGCCGATCAGGCAGGCGGACGAGGTGTAGATGGTGAGCTCGGCGAACCAGTCGAGCAGGTCGATCTCGCCGCGGGCGTCCGGCGCCGCGCCCCACCCAGCCACCATCGCGTCGACCTCGGCGGCGATGGTGCTGGCGTGGCCGCGCATGAACTTGTCGCGCAGGGCCTGGTTGTGGAGCATCTCCCGCCGCCGCTCGGGCGGCGCGTCGAACACGACGCCCTCACCGAAGATGGGAGTCATGAACGGGTAGGCCTCGGCCTGGTCCAGCTGGTCCTCGTCGGCCCGGAAGAACACCTCGTTGGCCTCGGCCCCGGACAGCAGCACGACATCGCGGTCGGCCAGGCGGAACTGGCCCACGTCGCCGCACTCGGCCCGGACCCGGCGCATCAGCTCCACGGGGTCGGTGCGGAGCTCCTCCAGGTGACCGGTGGCGCCCGCGCCGCCCGAGACCCGCGGCGGCTCCCGGAGATCGTGGTGGTCGCTCGTGACGGCGGCGGTCATGCCGGGCTCCCCTCGTCACTGGCTGGATCGACCGGGCGGACCGGCGCCTCCGGCTCGACCTCGATCAGGGTGAGGTGGGTGCCCGGTGGGGCAGAGACCACCGCCAGCACCGCGCCCGCCACGCCGGCCGGGGACAGGTAGCCGTCGTGGCGGAAGATCCCGTGGCGCTTCCACTCCCGCAGGAGGGGCAGGAACACCTCGGGTCCCCAGCTCGCTCCCATCATGGTGGCCGTCGGGCCGGGCCGGACCATCGACGCCCGCACACCCGTGCCCTCCAGCTCGAGCTGGAGGACCCGCACCAGCCCCTCCAGCCCGGCCTTGGAGGCGACGTAGGCCCCCATCTGCGGCCGGGGCACCCGTACGACGTCCGAGCTGACCACGACGACGTCCCCCCGCTGGCGCTCGATCATCCCCGGGACGACCAGCGACACCAGCCGCTGGGCGGCCAGCAGGTTGACCGACAGCTGCGCGGCGAACACCTCGGGGTCGGCGCCGGCCACGCTGGTGGGCTGGAAGTCCCCCGCGTTCGACACCACCACCTCCAGCGGGCCGAACGCGGCCTCGGCGGCCTTCACGAACGAGCCGACCGACGCGAGGTCGGTCACGTCCAAGGGCGCCGCCGCGGCCTGGCCGCCCGCCGCCCGGATCTCGGCGGCGATCTCCTCGCACCGCTCGATCCGCCGGGCGCCGAGGGTCACCGGATGACCGGCGGCACCCAGGGCCCGGGCAGTGGCTTCGCCGATCCCCGACGATGCCCCCGTCACCGCCGCCGGCCGCAGCGAGGTGTCGAGGCCGCCTCCCGTTCGGGGGGTCGGGGGCCTGACGGCGGGGGTCGGTTCGGTCATCGGAGGACCACCGTCGTGGGCAGGGCCGCGAAGCCTCGCACGTTCACCGAGTGGACCCTGCGGGCCCGGTCCGCCTGGATGTCGTAGTCGGCGACCCGCCGGACCAGCTCCTCCAGGGCGACCCGGGCCTCCAGCCGGGCGAGCGAGGCGCCCAGGCAGTAGTGGCGGCCGACGCCGAAGCTGGCGATCTGGCTGGTGTCCCGGTCGAGGTCGTAGCGGTCGGGATCGGGGAACACCCGCTCGTCCCGGTTGGCCGACCCCACCAGCAGCAGCACCCGCCCGCCCGCGGGGATCACCCCGCCGTGGAGCTCGACATCCTCGGTGGCGGTGCGAGCCAGCATCTGGCTGGAGGTGTCGTAGCGCAGCGTCTCCTCGACCCACGCCCCGATCCGGCCGGGGTCGCCGAACGGCTTGGCCCGCTCGTCCGGGAAGCGCCAGGCCCAGTACCAGGCGTGGGCCAGCAGCTTGGTGGTGGTCTCGTTGCCCGCGACGACCATGAGGAACAGGAAGCTGATGATCTCCTCGTCGCTGAGCCGGGCGCCGTCCAGCTCGGCGTCGAGCAGCGCGGAGGTCAGGTCACCGGTCCGGCGGGCCCGCCGCTCGGCCACCATGTCGGCGTAGTAGCCCACCAGTGTGAGCGCCGCTTCGGCCCCGGCCGGAGGGACGTCGTGGACGCCCTCCTCGCGGTGCATCACGAGGTCGGCCAGCCGGCGCAGCTCGTCGCGGTCGGCCGGGGGGACGCCGACCATCTCGGAGACCACGTCCATCGGCAGCTTCCCCGCGAGGTCGGCCACGAAGTCGAACTCGCCCCCCGCCAGCGCCGGTTCGAGGTGCTGCAGGGCGAGAGCCCGGATGCGGGGCTCGAGGTCGCTGACCCGCCGGGGCGTGAAGCCCCGGGACACCAGGGCCCGCATGTGCCCGTGCCGGGGCGGGTCCATGGCCAGGAACGACATCGTCCGCTGCGCCTCGGGCCCGGAGGCCGACGGATCGAGCGACACCCCGTCGGCGTTGGAGAACCGGGCCGTGTCCCGGAAGGCGGCCGTCACGTCCCCGTGGCGCGACAGGGCCCAGAAGCCCAGGTCGCTGTTGTGGTACAGCGGGGCCTCGGCCCGCAGGCGGGCGTAGGTCGGGTAGGGATCCTCGTGGATCGCGTAGTCGTAGGGGCTGTAGCGCACGGGACTGGCCGCCGCCGCACGCTCGACGTCGACGCTCATCGACGGTGCTCCCCGCCCGGGAGCACCACCTCGGCCACCAAGGCCATCGTGGGACCGAGGTCGGCGTACGACAGCTCGCCGACCCCGGCCCGGAGGAACGCCCCGGCGAAGGCCAGGTCCAGGACGTCGAGCACCATGTCGTCGGCCTCGTCGGCCAGTGCGACCACGAACCGCTCCCGGAACGACGCGCCGATGCGCCGCCGCAGCTGGGCCACCTCGGGCTGGTTGGCCAGCATCGCCGCGGTCGCCGCGGCCGCGATGGCCGGCTCGTCGGTGACCAGCTGGGCGATGTCGGCGATGGCGGCGGCGACCCGCTCGGTGGGCCGACCGCGCGTCGACCCCAGATCCAGCGGCGGCAGAGCCTGGAGCAGCCGCCAGAACACCTCGGCCACCAGGTGGTCCTTGGACGAGAAGTGGATGTAGGCCGTGGCGGGGGCCACACCCGCCCGCCTTGCGACGTTGCGGACCGTCAACCCGTCGTAGCCGTGGGCCCGGATCTCCTCCACCGCGGCCCGGGTGAGGCGTTCGACCGTCAACGCCCGGCGCTCGGCCCGGCGGGGGCGGGCCTGGTCGAGGGATACGAGCGGCGCCGCGGAACGAGAGGTGCTGGACATCTGTCTAGACACTAGTCTGGTTTCGTGGAACGTCAAGAGACGCCCGGACGGCCCGACTACTCGGGTCCCTTCGACCCCGACTTCCGGTACGAGGACCTCTCCAAGGAGGCGCTGGTCCGCCTGGTCCGGGAGTACGCGCTGACCGTCCATCTCCTCGACCGGTCGGGACTGGCCGCCGTGGGCCTGCGCTACGGGCAGGAGGCGGTGGAGGAGATCGCCATCGACGAGTGGCGCGGCGCCAGCCCCATCTACGGCGAGCGGCTACGGCGGATCCTCGGCATCGAGGGCGACGACGTCGAGGCCATCTTCAAGGTCCTCCAGGTCGACCCGGGCTTCCCCCACCACTACATGGACGTGCGCTACGAGGTGGTCGACGAGCGGCACGGCTTCTTCGAGCTGGCCCACTGCGGCGCGCTGATGGACGTCGAGCCGTGGGGCGACCGGGCCGTCACCGGCATGTGCCACACCATCGAGGACGGCACGTTCGACGTGACCGCCCAGGCCGTCAACCCGAAAGCCCGGATCCGCCACGTCCACCGGCCGCCGCGGTCGTCGCCCGACCAGGTGCCCCACTGCCGGTGGGAGGTGGTGATCGCCGACGACACCGAGACCCTCCCCGAAGCCGACATCACCGCGCTCACCCGCCGCACCACGCCGGCCAGCTTCGAGTTCCCGCCCTTCCGGGACGGGACACCGCACGATCCGGGCAGCGGAACGTCAGTGGCCCCTCCACCCCGCCGCTCCGCGGGCGCGGGTGACGGCTCGAGCTAGCGCTCGAGCTAGCGCTCGAGCAGCTCCTGGCCCTGGGCGATCGCCGCGCGCACCTCGGCCTCGGTCAGGTCCCCGAGCGGGCGGATCTCGTGCGCCGGCGCACCCGGAGCGGCCAGCGGTCGCTCCCACCAGCCGACGTCGTGCCACACGCCCTGCTTCCACCCCACCTGCTGGTACACCCCCACCGGCCTGAACCCCATCGCCTCGTGCAGGCCGACGCTGGCGGGGTTGGGCAGGGTGATCCCGGCGTAGCTGGTGTGGAAGCCCTGGATCCGCACCAGCTCCAGCAGGGCGGTGTACAGGCCCCGGCCGAGGCCCCGCCGATGGTGGGCCGCGCCGACGTAGGCCGAGACGTCCACCGACCAGTCGTAGGCCCGGCGGTCGCGGTGGCGGCTGGCGTAGGCGTACCCCGCGACCGTGCCGTCCTGGTCCACGACCAGCCACGGGTAGCGGGCCATCACGGCCGCCACCCGCTGGCCCATCTGCTCGACCGACGGCACCTCGGTCTCGAAGGAGATCGCGGTGTCGGCGACGTAGGGGGCGTAGATGCTCTGGATGCCCTCCGCGTCGTGCGGCCGGGCCAGCCGGATCGTCATGTCCACCCCCGGATTGTGCGCCACGCGAGGGCCTCACCCGGCCGATCGTTCACGGAGATGTCAGGCTTCGAGGAGAACGGTGACCGGGCCGTCGTTCACCAGCTCGACCTGCATCTCGGCTCGGAACCGCCCGGTCGAGACCGGGACGCCGAGGCGCTGCAGCTCCGCACCGACCTCGTCGACCAGAGGTTGGGCCTGCTCGGGCCGGGCGGCGGCGATCCACGACGGGCGCCGCCCGCGGCTGGTGTCCCCGTAGAGCGTGAACTGGCTGACCACGAGCACCGCATCGCCGGTGTCGAGGACCGAGCGGTTCATCACTCCCTCGGCGTCGTCGAGGATCCGCAGGTTGGCCAGCTTCCCGGCCAGCTTGACCGCGGTGGCCCGGTCGTCGTCGTGGGTCACGCCCACCAGGGCCAGCAGCCCCGCGCCGATCGAGCCCACCGTCTCGCCGTCGACGGTCACGCTGGCCCGCCGGACCCGCTGCACCACGGCTCGCACGGGCGCCGACGATAGAGCGCAGCCGCCCCCGCCTCGCGCTGCTCCGGCCCTGGGGCGCAAGAAATTCCCCCTCGGTAGAATTCGGCCATTCGCTCGCAGGGGGAAGGCTGGAGATGACCGACCGCTGGCACGTGCGCTCGTGGGGTGCATTCCTGGCCGCCGCCCTGGTGGTCGCGGCCTGCTCGTCGGGCGGCGACGACGCCGACCGGGCCGCCGATGGCGAGCGTGTGTCCCGCTCGGCAGGCGCGTCCGGCTCGGCCTCGGCCTCCGACTCGGGCTCGGCGTCGGCCGAGAACGGCGACGCCGTCTATCCCGGTGACGACTGGGCCGAGACGGACCCGACCGAGCTGGGCTTCGACCCGGCCACGCTGGATCGGCTGGCCGCCGGGGCCGAGGCGGGGGACTCCAACTGCCTCATCGTCACCCGCCACGGACAGGTGGCCGGCGAGTGGTACTGGAACGGCACCTCGGCGTCCTCCAGCCAGGAGGTGTACTCGGCCACCAAGTCCTACAGCAGCACGCTGATCGGCATCGCCCAGGCTGACGGACTGCTCGACATCGACGACCGTGCATCCGAGTACATCCCCCAGTGGGCCGGCACCCCGTCCGAGGACATCACGATCAGGAACCTGATCAGCAACGACTCGGGCCGGCACTGGGACTTCCAGAGCGACTACCTCGGGCTCACCGGCGCCACCGACCGCGACGAGTACGCCGTCGGGCTGACCCAGGACGCTCCCCCGGGCACCGTCTGGGTTTACAACAACGCCGCCATCCAGACCCTCGACGTCGTCCTGCAGGCGGCCACCGGCCAGGACACCGCCTCCTTCGCGCAGGAGCGGATCTTCGGGCCGCTCGGCATGGACGACTCCGAGATGACCACCGACCAGGCGGGCAACGCGTCCACCTACTTCGGGCTCCACTCGACCTGCCGGGACATGGCCCGCTTCGGGTACCTGTTCCTGCGCCACGGCGCGTGGGACGGCACCCAGGTGGTCCCCGACGAGTGGGTCGACGAGGCCACGCAGCCGTCGCAGGAGATCAACCGGGCCTACGGCTTCCTGTGGTGGTTGAACGGCCCGGCCAAGAGCGTGAACGCCGTCCAACCGGTCACGGCCGAGGAGGTCGCGTCGCTGCCCGATCGCCAGCCGCCGCCGGGCACCGACCCGGACATGTTCTGGGCCATCGGGCTCGGCAACCAGATCATCCAGGTCGACCCGGGCTCGGACACCGTCGTGGTCCGGCTCGGGCCGGGCGACACCACCAACACCTACGGCGTGGGCCAGCTGTCCGAGTTCGTCACCCGGGCCCTCGTCGACCCCGGCTGACGCGGCGACCCCTCCGTACGGCCGTCGACCGGCCGTCTTTGAAGCTGTTCGGCCCCTAGGGGGCCATTCGTCTTCAAAGACGCTGGTCGCGGGGAGGCCGGGCCACGGCCGGGACGGTGAAGACCACCACCGCTCCCCCGCCGGGCTGGTTCGCCGCCCGGATCGTGCCGCCGTGGGCCCGCACGAGGTCGTGCACGATCGACAGCCCGAGGCCGCTGCTGCTGCCGGTGTCGGCCGGCCGGCTGAACCGGTCGAAGACGTTGTCCAGTTGCTCGACGGGGAAGCCAGGCCCGCCGTCGGCCACCGTCACCCGGACCCGGTCCGCCGCGGCGCCGGTGCCGGCGCCCGCGCCGCCCGAGAGCTCGGGCTCGACCGTCACCCGGACCTCGCCGCCGGCCGACGTGTGGCGGACGGCGTTGGACAGCAGGTTGTCGAGGATCTGGCGGAACCGGGTCGGGTCCACGTCCACCTCGGGGAGGTCGCCGGCGTACGACGGCCGGATCACCACCTGCTTCCGGCTGGCCAGCGCCGCGTGGTCGCCGACGGCGTCCTCGACCAGGGCCTCCAGCTGCCTCGGCTCACGGTGCAGCGTCAGCCGCCCGGCATCGGCCAGCGCCAGCGTGTGGAGGTCGTCGACCAGGTGACCGAGCCGCTGCGTCTCCTCGAGCAGCGAGGCCAGGTGCTGGTCGTCACGGGGATGGATCCCGTCGAGCTGGGCCTCGACGCCGCTCTGCAGCACCGCCAGCGGCGTGCGCAGCTCGTGGGTGACGTCGGCCAGGAACCGTCGCCGCTGCTCCTCGGCCGCCTCCAGGCGGCGGCTGATGCGGCGGTAGGTCACGGCGGTCGCGGTGCTGCCGACGACGGCGGCCACCCCGATCAGGCCCACCAGAGCGAAGGGCTGCCGCGGCTGGAGCTCCCCGCGGTGGGGTCCGGGCAGCCCGGACCACCGCCCGGTGGCCACGAGCGTGCCGAGCACGAAACCCACGGCGACCAGGACCAACAGCGTGAGGACCAGCGCGCCGAGCAACCGCCGTCGGATCCGCCGCGGCGCGGCGTGCCAGGGTGGGCGGGACGGCGGCCACGGTTCCCCCTCCGGCCACCACGGCGGCCGGCCTCGCGGCCGGCCGCGCCGGGCCCAGGGCCGGCGCTCGTAGGTCATCGGTCGGCGAACCGGTAGCCCACACCGTGCACGGTCACGAGGTACCGCGGGTGGTGCGGGTCGGGTTCCAGCTTGCGGCGCAGGTTCTTCACGTGGGCATCGATGGCCCGCTCGTAGGACTCGACGGCCACGCCGTGGACCACCTCCAACAGCTGCGAACGGGTGAAGACCCGGCCGGGCTGGCGGGCCAGGTGAGCCAGCAGCTCGAACTCGGTCGCCGTCAGATCGACGTCACGCCCGTCGACCGTCACCTGGTGGCGGGCGATGTCGACGGTCACCTCGCCGACCGTGAGGACCTCGGGCCCACCGCCGGCGGCTGCGTCGCTGCGGCGCAGGACGGCCCGCACCCGGGCCACCAGCTCGCGGGGGCTGAACGGCTTGACCAGGTAGTCGTCGGCTCCGAGCTCCAGGCCGAGCACCCGGTCGATCTCCTCGCTGCGGGCGGTGAGCATGATGATCGGCATGGCGGAGTGCCGGAGCAGCTCGCGGGCCACCTCGAGGCCGTCCCGGTCCGGCAGGCCGAGGTCGAGCACCACCAGGTCCGGCGGCTGCGCCCGGGCCTGGGCGAGGGCGGACGCGGCGTCGGCGGCGGCGGTCACGGCGAAGCCGGCGGCGGTGAGGTAGTCGCGCACGACGTCCCGGATCTTCGGCTCGTCGTCCACCACCAGGACCCGTCTCGGCACCTCCCCAGTCTCGCGACCTCGGGCCGGGCCGGCGGGGATCGCCGCCGGGACCCGGCCGGTCGGTCGCGGCCGTGAGGCAGTCGCCTCACCCGGCCTCGGGCTCACTCCCGTATCGCCCCGGCGGAGCGACGTCCTGGGGATCGTCGGCTGGGGACGTCGCCGGCTCCGGGGCGCCCGCACCCGGGGAGGAAACGCCCCGTTCGTGCGACCGGCGGTGCCACTCGTCGAACCGGTCCTCGGGGTCCGGTCCGTACGGACCTGGCGGCCCGTAGCCATGGGGTCCGGCCGGACCCCAACCGCCGTAGTTGCGGTACCACCGGCCCCGCCCGAAGGCGGCCCGGGCGATCAGCGCCACCAGCAGGATGGCGAACAGCGGGAACAGGAAGAAGCCGAAGCCCGGGCCATGCCAGTGGTGGCCGACCACCTCGACAACCCTGTCGCCTGCCAGCCGGGTGACAGCGGCGTCGTCCCGGCCGGCCTCGTAGGCGCCGATCCCGACGGCCAGCAGCACCGATGCCGCCAGCACGCCCGCGATGACCCCGGTCCAGATTCGTCGGTTCACGATTCTCTCCTCTCGCTCGATTCCGTCGATGAACTCGACTCGGATGACTGCACGAGCTCAGGCTGACCAGGAGTTGTGAACGCGATGTGGAGACGATGCGGAGGAATCGCACGCGGCGGGACGGCCCGACGACGGTCCGGCTCGGACGGGGCGGGAAGGGGAAGGTCTAAGGGGTGACGTCAGCCGACCATGTAGTGCTGGTCGGTCCGATGGGCGTGGGCAAGACCACCATCGGCCGCCTGTTGGCGGCGCGGCTCGGCCGACCGCTGCGCGACAGCGATCTCGACCTGCAGGCCTCGGGCCGCAACGCCCGGGTCATCGCCCAGACCGACGGCGTGGCCGCCCTGCACCGTGAGGAGGCCGAGCACCTGCTGGGCGCGCTCGCGGCGCCCGAGCCGGCCGTGATCAGCGCCGCCGCCAGCGTCGTGGAGGACGAACGGAGTCGCGCGGCGCTGCAGGAGCCGTTCGTCGTCTGGCTGTGGGCACCGCCTGAGACCCTGGTCCCCCGCCTGACGACGAGCCGCCACCGGCGGGCGTTGGGCAAGGATCCCCAGCTGGCCCTGACGGCGCTCCAGCAGCGCCGCGAGCCCTTCTACCGGACCGTGGCCGACATGTCCCTCGACGTCAGGCGCCTGACACCGGCCCAGGCCGCCGAGGCCATCGTCGCCCGTCTCCCCCGCCCTGTCGGTACCCAGGACTCCCGGACCCCCGACCAGCGGGACTAGTACGCCGGGTGTCCCGTGGCGTGTGGGTCAGCGGCCGCGGGCGGCGCGCAGGACCCGACCCACGTCGAGCAGGTGGTGATGGCCCTCGTGGACGGTGTGGCGAGCGATCCAGGCGACATCCCGCTCGGTCGGCTGCGGGTACTGGTAGATCCCGCGGCGGAACCACCCCGCGGGATCCAGGCCGGCCAGCGTGGCGGCCATGGCCTCGGCGTTGGCGGCCAGCGCTTCGACCACCGTGGCCGGGTCCTGCTCGTTGTAGCGCTCCTCGACGACCCGCTCCTCCCGGCGCATGGACTCGAAGGTCGGCAGGTCCACGGCCACGGCCTGCTCCACCCGCTCCCGCTGCACCGCGAACACGTCACGGACGTGACAGGCGTACTCCAGCGCGCTCCAGACGCCGGGCAGCGGGTGGGCCCGCACCAGGTCGTCGAGGGACTCGCCCGGCAGGCCGCGGGACAGCGGCGCCCGGTAGCGCCGGCCGAAGGCCCGCACCGTGTCGACCACTTCGGCCTCGCTCAGCCGGTCGTAGTCGAAGCCGCACTCCTCACAGACGCCGTCCACGGCCGGGGTGCTTCCCGGGGTCTCGGTCATCTCCCCAGGCTGCCATGACTCCCGGGCCCTGACGACGGTGTAGACAACCTCGCGATGGGCGCGCTCTTCGCACTGGAGGGGGTCGGCCTGGAGATCGGGGGCCATCGGATCCTCCACGACGTGACCTTCACCGTGCCCGACGGCGGGATCACGGTCCTGCTGGGGCCGTCGGGGTCGGGCAAGACCACGATCCTGCGCCTGCTCAACCGGCTCGACGTACCCACCTCCGGCTCGATCAGCTTCCGGGGCGACCCGATCGACCAGCTCGATCCCCTGGCCCTGCGACGCCGGGTCGGCATGGTCTTCCAGCAGCCCGTGGTCTTCCCCGGCACGGCCCGCGACAACCTCCTGACCGCCCGGCCCGGGGCCTCGGACGACGAGCTGGCCGAGCGGCTCCGGGCCGCCCGCCTCGACCGGTCCGTGCTCGACCAGCTGGCCGACGACCTGTCCGGCGGCGAGGCGCAGCGGCTGTGCCTGGCCCGGACCCTCGCCACCGATCCCGAGGTGCTGCTGATGGACGAGCCGACCTCCAGCCTCGACCCCGAGGCCCGCCGCCATCTCGAAGCCACCGCCCGGAGCCTGGTCGAGCGGGGCATGCGGATGGTCTGGGTCACCCACGATCTCGACCAGGCCGACCGCCTGGGCGACCACCGGGTGGTGATCGTCGCCGGGCGACCGGCCACCGAGCGCGAGATGGTGCGGTACCTGGCCGACGGGTCCGTCGACGAGGGGCCTGCCGCCGACGAGGAGGACGAGGGACCTCCCGCCGACGAGGACGACGACGGGCCTCCCGCTGCCGACGGCCCGGTGGACGACATCCCCTCCAGGCGGGCCGATGCCTGAGCTCCCGACCCCGCTGCTGGCCCAGGACAGCGCAGCCCACGCCGCCATCGGATGGGGTGGGCTCGCGACCTCGTTGCTGCTGGTCGGGGTGGCCGTCGGGCTGTCCCGGTGGCAGGGGCTACGGCTGGACCGGGAGATCGTGTGGGCGTCGCTGCGCGCCCTTGTCCAGCTGCTGGCGGTGGGCTACGTGCTCGTGGTGCTGGTCGACCCCGATACGCCGGTGGCGTTCGCGTGGGCCTGGGTCGGGGCGATGGTGCTGTTCGCGGCGGTGACCGTCCGCCGCCGGGCCCCCGAGGTCCCCGGCATCACCAGCCTGGCGGTGGTCGCGCTGGCGGTGTCGTCGGCGATCAGCCTGGGCGTGGTGTTCGGCCTTCGCATCTACCCCGTCGCCGGGCGGGCGATCGTGCCCATCGCCGGGATGATGATCGGCAACTCGATCGGCGGGCTGGTGGTCGCGGCCCGACGGCTCATCGCCGAGCTGTCCGAGCGCCGGCCCGAGGTGGAGGCCCGCCTCGCGTTGGGCCAGCCGTGGCCGGAGGCGTCCAAGCCCTTCGTCCGGTCGTCGTTGCGGACGGCGCTGACGTCGCAGATCGAGAGCACCAAGGCTGTCGGCCTGGTCTTCCTGCCAGGGGCCATGACCGGCCTCATCCTGGCCGGCGCCGACCCGGTCGACGCGGTGCTGGTCCAGGCGGCGCTGATGTACCTGATCCTCGGGTGCGTGGCCACCAACGTGGTCGTGGTGGGGCTCGGTCTGACCCGGCGGCTGTTCACCCCGGACCACCGCCTGGTCCGCCTGGCCCGCGCCCGCACCTGACCGTCTGCCGGCTCCCCGGACTAGCGGGGCTGGGCCTCCCAGTGGAAGCCGACCACCAGCGGCCAGTGGTCGCTGAGGTCCTCGCCCTCGGCGTCCTCGAACTGCTCGTGGGGGAAGTCGTGCGAGGTGGGGGTCAACGTCACCCCGTCGCCGTTGCGGTAGGCGATCTTGTCGATGGACGACACGTCGGGGCAGTCCAGCGCATCGCAGGTGTCGGTGAGCCCGGTCGCCGCGAGGAAGGCCGCCCAGGCCCGGGTGTCCGCGCCGTTGTGGCCGTCGGGATGGTTGCTGTTGGTGTGGAGGTTGGTGTCGCCCCCGAGGATGACCGCCCGCCCGGCGCTGTGGCTGTTGATGTAGGCGGCGAGCTGGACGAAGTCGTCCTCCTGCAGCGTCTGGTCGAGGTCAGTGGCGCCCGCCTCGCCGTGGAGGTTGTAGACGTCCACCGTCCGGCCCCGGGTCAGCGTCATCGTGACCACCGAGAACCCCTTGCCGGCCAGGCAGTCGGCGGCTCCGCCGTCGTTGGTGTCGACGCCGCCGAAGCAGTCGTGCCAGGCGACCCGGGTCTCGTCGGCGAAGGCCATGCGGGACAGGACACCCAGACCGTCGCCTACGAACGGCGCCTCGCGCACCGCGGGGTCGATGCCGGCCGCGGCCGGACCGGGCCACTGGGCGGACTGGTACGGGTGCGTCACCTGGGCCCGCAGCTGCTCGTGGTAGTGGGCGAAGGTGAAGCCGTCGAGCGCCGGGACCCACCAGTCGAAGTCCTCCTGGGTCAGCACGAAGTCGTAGGCCTCGAGCAGCGGGCTGATCAGCGGGATGTGCGCGTCCGGGTTGACGGTCGAGATCTCCTGGGGCAACCCGGCGACGTTGTAGCTGAGCACCGTGAAGTCGCCCGAGCAACCCCCGAGCAACGTCGGCCCTGCCGCCAGCACCACCACCGCCGCAGCCAGCATCGGCGCTCGTCGCGCTTCCCGCGGCCGTCCGAACACCTCCCTGACTCTCCTAGCTCCCCGAACCCCCCGAACCCCCCGTGAACCCAGCATGCCTGCGGATCGTACGCCTGTTGTCGGGGTAGGCGAGCCACAACTGGAGGGCGATCACCGGAGAGGAGAACCCTCATGGAATGGTTGATCGTGTTGATCGTGGTTGTCGCGCTGGCTGCTGTCGTCGCGCTGGCGCTGACCCAGCGCCGCTCGGTAGCGCTGCGACGGAGGTTCGGTCCCGAGTACGAGCGGCTGCTCGCCGAGGAGAACGGCGACCGCCGGGCCGTCGAGACCCGCCTGCGCGAGCGGCAGAAGCGGCGCGACGCCCTGGACATCCGGGCCCTGCCGCCGGAGGCCTGCGAGGCCTACGCCGAGCAGTGGCGGGAGACGCAGCTGCACTTCGTCGATGACCCCGTCCTGTCGCTGGCCGACGCCGGCGGGCTGGTCGAGCAGGTGGCCCGGCAACGGGGCTATCCGGTGGACGACGGCGACGAGGGCATCGAGATGGTGTCGGTCGACCACCCCCGCCTGATCGGGCACTACCGCGCGGCCCAGGCCGTCGACGCCCGAGCGGGGGACGAGACCGTCCCGCTGGACGACATCCGCTCGGCCTTCCGCTGCTACCGCGCGCTGTTCAACGAGCTGCTCCGCGACGAGCAGGCGCCGCGCCGGCGGCTCGCCAGCTCGGCGGCGACCGCCCGGGAGGCCGGATGAGCAGCGCGGAGGAGCGGCGCGCCGCCCGCCTCGCCGAGGACGCCGAGGACGTGGCGGCCGACGACGACGAGCGGTTCGACGACGAGGAGCCCGCGGCCGCCGAGGCCCGCCTCGACGATGAGGAGGTGGCGCCCGACGACGACCGGTTCGACGACGAGGAGGCCGCGGCCGCCGACGACGAGGAGGAGCTCGCCGAGCTGGGGGACGACGAGCCCGCGGCGACGGACGCCGATGTCCTCGACGTCGATGACGTCGGCGACCTGGATGCCGATGAGCTCGAACCGCCCGACGCGGACGCGGTCACCGACGCCGACCCGGACACGGTGACCGACACCGAACGGGAGGCGAGCGCCGACAGGGATGCCGGGGTTGTGGCCGGCACGCCTGCCGCGATCCCCCTCGGCCCCGGCCAGCTCGAAGCCGGCGAGCAGCCGGCCGGCGAGCTCGAGTCCGGGGCCGCCGAGCCCGACGACATCGAGCCCGAGCCCGCCGAGGCCGAGTCCGCCGAAGCGGTCGAGCCCGAGCCGGCCGGAGTGCCGGCGGCCGAGTACGAGCCGGACGAAGCGATCGAGCCCGAGCCGCTTGGCGCCGCCGCGATGGCTGGGGCCCAAGCCAAGCCGGCCGGAGTGGCGGATGCCGAGTACGAGCCGGACGAAGCGATCGAGCCCGAGCCGGTCGGCGTCGCCGTGGTGGCGGAAGCCGAAGCCGAAGCCGAGGCCGAGGCGGTCGAGGCGGAGGCCGAAACCGAAGCCGAGGCGCGGGTGGGGACGGGAGCTGGCGCCGAGGAGCTGGAGCCGGCCGGGCCGCTGCTGGCGGACGCCGACACCTACGTCGAGCGCTGGAAGAGCGTCCAGACGGGGTTCGTCGACGAGCCGGAGTACGCGGTCGAAAGCGCCGGGCAGCTCCTCGGTGAGGTCCTGGACGAGCTGGCCAAGACCCTCGCGGCCAAGCGCAGCGAGCTGGAAGCGACGTGGCGCCACGACGGCGACACGTCGACCGATGAGCTGCTGGTGGCCTTCCGGGCCTACCGATCGTTCTTCGAGCGCGTCGTCACGCTCTGAGCGCCGGAACGTTCGTTACCCTCGGGCGCAACAGGGGTCCGGTCCCGGGACCGGACCAACGCCAGGGACGAGCCGAGACGCGAGGGGGACCAGGCATGAAGGTTCCGTTGACGATCCGGGATCACCTGCAGCGGGCCGCGCTGGTCTACGGCGACCGGGCCGGGCTGGTCGACGAACCCGACCAGCCCGCGCCGTCGCTCGGCCGGATCACCTACCGCCGGGTCGAGGAGCTGGCCCGGGCCCAGGCCGCCCGTCTCGACCAGCTGGGCATCGGCTTCGGCGAGCGGGTGGCCATCGTCTCCCAGAACGCCGCCCGCCTGTTCGTCGGCTTCTTCGGCGCCAGCGCCCACGGCCGCATCTACGTCCCCATCAACTTCCGGCTGCAGGCCGACGAGATCCGCTACATCGTCGAGCACAGCGGCGCCTCGATGCTGCTGTACGACCCCGAGGTCGAAGCCACCGTCGACGGGATCCCCTGCGCCCACCGGATCCGGCTGGGCGACGACGACAGCCAGCTCTACCTGGAGGGCGTCGAGCCCGAGCCGTGGGAGCCCGACGAGGACGCCACCGCCACCGTCAACTACACCAGCGGCACCACGGCCCGCCCCAAGGGCGTGCAGATGACCCACCGCATGCTGTGGACCAACGCCACGAGCTTCGGCTGGCACACCGGGGTGGACGACCGGGACGTCTACCTGCACACGCTGCCCATGTTCCACTGCAACGGCTGGGGGATGCCCTACGCCACCACCGCCATGGGTGTGACCCAGGTCGTCCTGCGCAAGGTCGACGGCGCGGAGATCCTGCGCCGGGTCGAGGAGCACGGCGTGACCCTGATGTGCGGCGCCCCGGCCGTGGTGGCGGCCATCCTCGACGCCGCGGCCAGCTGGGACGGTCCCATCCCCGGCGCGGGCCGCACCCGCATCGTCGTGGCTGGCGCTCCCCCGCCGACCCAGACCATCGAACGGGTCGAGGTCGACCTGGGCTGGGAGTTCGTCCAGATCTACGGGCTGACCGAGACCTCGCCGCTGCTGACCATCAACCGCCGCCGCGCCGAGTGGGACGATCTCCCGGCCGGCGAGCGCGCCGCCCTGCTCAGCCGGGCCGGCTCGCCCGCCGTCGGCGTGCAGGTGCGGGTCGACGAGCAGGGCGAGGTGCTGGCGCGGTCGAACCACGTGCTGAAGGGCTACTGGGAGCAGCCCGAGGCCACCGCCGAGGCCATCGTCGACGGCTGGTTCCACACCGGCGACGGCGGCAGCATCGACGACGACGACAACTACCTCACGATCTCCGACCGGAAGAAGGACGTGATCATCTCCGGCGGCGAGAACGTGTCGTCGATCGAGGTCGAGGACCGGCTGTTCTCCCACCCCGCCGTGGCCGAGGTCGCCGTCATCGGGGTCCCCGACGAGCGGTGGGGCGAGACCGTGAAGGCGCTGGTGGTGCTGGCGCCCGACGCCAAGGCCAGCGAGGAGGACCTCATCGAGTGGTGCCGCGACAAGCTGGCCCACTACAAGTGCCCCACCTCGGTGGAGTTCCGCCCCGAGCTGGCCCGGACGGCCACCGGCAAGCTGCAGAAGTTCAAGCTCCGCCAGCCCTACTGGGAGGGTCGCGCCCGCCAGGTCAACTGACCGGCGGGCCCCGGGCCCGAACGCGCCGACATCAGACCGTGGTCTGACGACCGCCACCCCGGCCGTCGGTACCGTTGAGCTGTGCCGGTGGTCGAACGCATCGCGCGGCTGCTGGACCGGTGCCAGCTACCGCCGACCCTCGCCGACACCGCGCTGGCCGCGGTCGTCGGAGCGGTGACGCTCATCGCCGTGCTGGTCCAGCAAGAGGTCGAGGACCAGCCGCTGACCGCCGGCGGCGTCGCCCTCATCGGCGTGCAGGTGGTGCCCCTCGTCTGGCGGCGCCGCGCGCCGGTCGGGGTGGCCGTGGTGTCGATCACGGCCGCCGTCATCTACGGCATCGCGGAGCTCCCCGACCCTCCGCTGATCTTCGGGCCGCTGCTCGCCCTCTACACGGTGGCCGCCTACCGCCCCCGGTCGGTCTCGCTGCCGTTCGCGGCTCTGGTGATGCTGGGGGCGGCGGTCGGGATCACTCTGGGCCGCGACGCGGACGCCGCCGACATCGCCGTGGGCTACTTCACCGGCATCACGGCCTGGGTCATCGGTGACACCACCCGCGGCCAGCGGGAGCGGGCGGTCTGGCTCGAGGAGCGCCGCGAGGAAGCCGCCCGCCAGGCCGCGAGCGACGAGCGCATCCGCATCGCCCGCGACCTCCACGACATCGTCGCCCACCACGTCAGCGTGATCGCGGTCCAGGCCGAGGCGGCCCAGGAGGTGTTGGCCGCCCGACCCGACCGGGCCGCCGACGCCATGGCCACCGTCGCTGACACGGCGCGGACCACCCTGACAGAGCTGCGCCGGCTCCTCGGGGTGCTCCGCTCCGACGGTGCGATGAGCCCCCAGCCCGACCTGGCCACCATCGACGAGCTGGTCGAGTCGGTGCGTCGCACCGGCCTCCCGGTCGCCGTGCACACCACGGGCGACGAGCGCCCGATCGACGCGATCGTGGGTCTCACCGCCTACCGGGTCATCCAGGAGGCGCTCACCAACGTCCTCAAGCACGCCGGCGCCAGCCGGGCCGACGTCGGGTTGGACTTCGCCGACGACGCGCTGGTCGTGTCGGTGGTCGACGACGGTGCGAACCCCCGGCGGACGCCGAACGGCCTGCGCCCCTCCGACGGCGGGGGGCAGGGGCTGGTCGGGATGCGCGAGCGGGTCGCCGTGCTCGGGGGGAGCCTCGACGCCGGTCCCGGCACCGAGGGTGGCTTCGCCGTGCGGGCCCGCCTGCCGCTGAGGCCCGACGACCAGGCCTAGCGCTGGTCCGACTGCTGACCCCCGTCGACGCTCTGGCGACCCAGCTCACGAAATTTCGGCAGAACGGGCCGGAAACCGGCCGCTCCTGCCGAAATTTCGAGGGCGGCGCCGCGTGCGGCGCCTGCTCGACGACCTGGCCTAGATTCGCGGCGTGGCGGAGGCGATCCGCAGCACCCGCGATCCGATCCGGGTCGTCGTGGCCGACGACCAGGAACTGGTGCGCAGCGGATTCACCATGATCCTCGACGCCCAGCCCGACATGGTGGTCGTGGGCGAGGCGGCCGACGGCGACCAGGCGGTCGAGGTCACCCGGCGGGCCCGGCCGCACGTCGTGCTGATGGACATCCGCATGCCCCGCCGGGACGGCATCGAGGCGACCCGCCTGATCACGGCCGGGGGCAGCGGTCCGGCGAGCAGCGAGCCGGTGCGGGTGGTGATCCTCACCACCTTCGACCTCGACGACTACGTGTTCCGGGCCCTGCAGGCCGGGGCCAGCGGCTTCCTGCTCAAGGATCTGCGCCGTGAGGACCTGCTGCACGCCATCCGGGTGGTCGCCGCCGGGGAAGCCCTTCTCGCGCCCTCGGTCACCCGGCGCCTGATCGAGGACTTCGCCCGCCGCCCGACCGCACCGGTCCGCAGCCGCATCGAGGAGCTGACGCCCCGCGAGCAGGAGGTCCTGGAGCTGATCGGCCGGGGCCTCAACAACCACGAGATCGGGGAAGCGCTGATCGTCGGCGAGGCGACGGTGAAGACCCACGTCGGGCGGGTGCTGATGAAGCTGGGACTGCGGGACCGGGTGCACGCGGTCATCTACGCCTACGAGGCGGGGCTGGTCGGCCGGACCACGGATCCGACCACGGGTTGACCCGCCAATCCCCCCGGGGCCCGACGACGCGCGGGCCGCCAGGGCGGACGATCGAGGCATGTTGGATCGACTGTCCTCCGCAGCACTGCGCACTCCCCGCCTGGTCGTCGTGGGGTGGGTGCTGGTCTTCGCCCTCGGCCTCGTGGCCGCCGGCGGCCTGTTCGCCGGGCTCGACGCCGACCTCGACGGTCCGTCGAGCTTCGAGTCCGAGAAGGTCAACGCCCGCCTGGACGACCTCGACCCCGGCGGCGGCCTGATCGCCGCCATCGTCGAGGGCGCGCCGGTCGACCCGGCCTTCGTCACCACCCTGAAGGGTCGGGACGGCATCCGGGACGCCTTCGCCTTCCCCAGCGACGACGGCCGGGCCACCGCCGTCGTCGCGCAGTTGGACGACCTGCCCGACGAGACGTACGACCGCACGCTCGCCGCCACGGCCGCCGAGCTGCGCACCATCGACGCCCCGCGGGTGATGGTCGGCGGGGAGGACCTGCTGGACGAGGAGATCAGCGAGCTCGCCGAGCGTGACGCCCAGCGGGCCGAGATGATCTCGCTGCCGATCGCCCTGGCGGTCATGGCGGTGGTGTTCGGCGGGATCCTGGCCGCCGGGCTGCCGCTGGCCATCGCGCTGTGCGGCGTGACCGCGACGACCCTGGCCCTCGCGGTGGCCTCGCTGCTGACCGACATCTCGCTCTACGCCATCAACGTCACGATCATGCTGGGGCTGGGCCTCGGCATCGACTATGGGCTGCTGCTGGTCAGCCGGTTCCGCGAGGAGCGCGGGGCCGGCCACGACGTCGCCGGGGCCGTCCGCCGGACCATGGCCACCGCGGGCCGCACGGTCGTGTTCTCGTCGTGCACCGTCGCCGTCGCCCTGTGCGGGCTGCTGGTGTTCGAGGACCCGACCATCCGCTCCCTCGGCATCGCCGGCATCGCCGTGGTGCTGGCGTGCATGGCGGCGGCGCTGACGTTGCTGCCGGCCCTGCTGAGCCGGATCGGCCATCGGCTGAAGGTCCCGGCACCCGCCGCTGCCACCGGCGGCTCCGACGGTGGCTGGTTCGCCCGGCTGGCGGGCCTGATCCAGCGGCGGGCGCTGCCGGTCGTCCTGCTGGTCGGCGTGGGGCTCGCGGTGCTGGCCGCGCCCTTCCTGGGGGCCCGGTTCGACGCTCCCGACGTCAAGGCCCTGCCCCGGTCGTCCGAGAACCGCCAGGTGGCCGAGGCCATCGACCAGCGCTTCACGGCGGTCACCGCCGAGCCGGTGCAGGTCGTGGCCAGCGTCGATCCCGACGATCCGGCGCTGACCGCCTGGGTCGAGCGGCTGGGGACGTTGCCCGGGGTGATCACGGCGACGATCGACGACATCTCCCGGCCCGGCGTGTCGGTGGTCGAGGTGCACGCCGCCGGCCGGACCAACGGCCCGGTCGCCCAGGACGTGGTCACCGAGATCCGGGACCTGGACGCGCCGTTCCCGGTGCTGGTGGGCGGCGACCCCGCCGAGATCGTGGACTTCCGGGAGTCGATCGTGAGCCGGCTGCCGCTGGCGCTCGGCATCGTCGCGCTGGCCACCTTCGGTCTGCTGTTCCTGATGACCGGCTCGCTGGTGGTCCCGCTCAAGGCGATCGTGATGAACATCCTGTCACTCGGTGCCACCTTCGGTGCCCTGGTGTGGGTGTTCCAGGACGGGCACCTGGCCAGCGTGCTCGGGTTCGATCCGCCCGGATCCCTGGACCTCGTGATGCCGGTGATCGTGTTCCTGTTCGCCTTCGGCCTGTCGATGGACTACGAGGTGTTCCTGCTGGCCCGGATCCGCGAGGCATGGCTGGAGACCGGCGACAACGATCGTGCGGTCGCTCTCGGCCTGCAGCGCTCGGGCCGCATCATCACCTCGGCCGCGCTGCTCATCGTCATCGTCTTCCTGGGCTTCGCCGCTGGGGAGATCGTCCCGCTCAAGCAGCTCGGACTGGGCCTGGCCATCGCGGTCGTGGTCGACGCGACGGTGGTGCGGTCGCTGCTGGTCCCGGCGACGATGAAGCTGATGGGCCGCTGGAACTGGTGGGCGCCCCGGCCGCTGGCCCGCATCCACCATCGCCTCGCCCTTCGCGAGACCTGACCGCCGGGCGCCGCCACGCAGCGCGCATCGGACGGGAGCGGACGGGTCATGCTTAGGCATGGCCCGACCGTCCCGCGTCACCTTGATCCGCCACGGGGAGACCGAGTGGAGCGCCAGCGGCCGCCACACCGGCCGCACGGACATCCCGCTGACCGACCGCGGGCGGGAGGACGCGAAGCGGCTCGGCGCCCGCCTCGCGCCCCAGGAGTTCGCTCTGGTGCTGACCAGCCCGCTGTCCCGGGCCGTCGAGACCTGCCGGCTCGCCGGTCTCGACGGCCAGATCGAGACCACCGACGACCTTCTCGAGTGGGACTACGGCGACTACGAGGGCCGGCGCACGGCTGAGATCCGGGCCGAGCGGCCGGGCTGGCTGCTGTGGACCGACGGGGTCCCGAACGGCGAGCGCCCCGAGGAGGTGGCCCGCCGGGTGGATCGGGTCATCGCCCGGGTGCGGGCGGTGGACGGTGACGTCGCGCTGGTGGCCCACGGGCACGTGCTGCGGATGCTGGCCGGCCGCTGGCTGGAGCAGGGACCGGCCTTCGGTGCCCGCCTCCCCCTGGCCACGGCGGCGGTCTCGGTGCTCGGCTGGGAGCACGAACTGGCGGGCATCCTGGTCTGGAACGACCAGTCGCACTTGTCCTGACCGCGCGGATGCCGGGACCGCCGACCGGAGCCGGAGCCCCGCCGGGTACGGTGCCCGGCATGGCTAGGACACGCCCTAGCGGCCACGACACGGCGATCCTGACCATCGCCGGCCACGAGGTGGCCATCTCCCACCCCGAGAAGGTGTTCTTCCCCAAGCGGGGTGAGACCAAGCTCGACCTGGTCAACTACTACATCGCCGTGACCGAGCCGCTCATGCGCGCCATGGGTGGCCGACCGGTGCTCATGCAGCGCTTCCCCAACGGCGCCGGCGGATCCTCGTTCTTCCAGAAGCGGGTTCCCAAGAGCCGGCCCGACTGGCTGGACACGACCATGGTCCAGACGGTCAACGGCACGCCCTCCAACGCCATGGTGGCGACCGATGTCGCGCACGTCGCCTGGGCGGTCAACATCGGCTGCCTCGGGTTCCACGTGTGGGCCTTCGTGGCGGCCGACCCCGATCACACCGACGAGCTGCGGTTGGACCTCGACCCGCAGCCGGGCACGGGCTTCGAGCACGCCCGGGCGGCCGCCCGCGAGCTGAAGTCCCTGCTCGACGATCTCGGCCTGGTCGGGTACCCCAAGACCACCGGCAAGCGCGGCATCCACGTGTACCTGCGGCTGCTCCCCCGCTGGGACGCCTACCAGGTGCGGTCAGCGGCCGTGGCCGCCGCCCGCGAGCTGGAGCGCCGCCGTCCCGACATCCTCACCGCCGCGTGGTGGAAGGAGGAGCGGGGGCGGCGGATCTTCGTTGACTACAACCAGAACGCGCCCCACAAGACCGTGTTCGGTGCGTGGTCGGTGCGCGACCGGGTCACCGGGCCGGTGTCGACCCCCTTCTCCTGGGACGAGCTGGACGACATCGACCCCGAAGCGCTCACGCTGGCGTCGGTGCCCGAGCGCCTGGCCGCCCGAGGCGATCCATGGCAGGCCATGAACGAACACCCGCAGTCGCTGGAACCGCTGCTGGCGCTGCACGAGCGCGACATGGCGTCGGGCCTCCAGGACGCGCCCTGGCCGCCGGTGTACCCCAAGATGCCCAACGAGCCCTCCCGGGTGGCGCCCAGCCGGGCCCGCAAGGACGCCGAGCCGGAGTCCTGAGCTCCTCTCGGCTCCCGGTCCCTGCTCCCTAGTCGCTACCGACCGGTCCGAGACCGTCGATGAGGCCGCCCAGGAGGCCGGCCAGCCGGTGGGCGCTGTCCAGCAGGTCGGCGATGAAGTCCTCGTCGCCCTGGTTGCCGATGCCGGCCAGCAACTCCATGCCCACGAACAGCGCGACCACCGCGAACGCCCCCTGCTCCGGTGACACCAGGTTGATCAGCCCGCTGGGGACCAGCACCCGCTCCAGGGTCTCCTCGGTCAAGGCCATCCACGGCTGCAGCTGGGCCAGCACGGCCTCCCGCAGCTCCTTGTCGGCCGCACTGGCCGAGACCAGCTCGGCCAGCACCTTGACGTGCCCGGAATCGAAGTCCTCGCGGAGCTGGCCCTCGGCCACGTGCACCAGCTCGGTCACCGTGTCGACCTCGGCCAGGGACCGCCGGTAGCGCACCAGCTGGGTGCGGCTGCTGTGGGCGAGCGCCTCGACCAGCAGGTCGTTCACCGAGTCGAAGTGCGAGGGCACGAGGTCGGGGTCGATGCGGCCCCGGGCTGCGATCGTGGCCGCCGTGGCCTGCCCGAAGCCCTCGTCCCGGAGCAACTGGAACGCCGCGCGCACCAACCGCTCGCGGTCAGCGCTGCTCACAGCCCCTCCTCCTGCTCAGTGGACACCGGCGCGGGCTCGGTCGGCTGGTCCTCGCCGGGCTCGTCGGCCGGCGCCGGCTGGGCTTCGAGGGCGAGCACGTGGTCGCTGACGGCCGGCACCGCTGGCCGGGACCCGTCGTCCGCCGTGAACCGGTACCCGGGGACGAGGTAGCCGCCGCTGCCGTCCCACGAGGCCACGCCGATCAGCACCAGCTCGGCCTCGGTCACGGGGACCTCGGGGGGCGGGACGGTGGTCGCGGGCACCGAATCGGTGCGCTGCCCCGCCGCGAGCCGGGCCGAGGTGCCCTCGGTGAGCAGCCAACCGTTGTTGATGCGGCCCAGAGCGGCCGGGGTGTCGACGAGGGGGTAGTCCCCCAGGTCCACCGGATGGCCGAGGGTCCCCGCCGCCGACTCGATGCGCCCCCCGGACCCGACGGCCACGGTCAGCGCGAGGCCCGGTGACGGCAGGCCGGCCACCGTCGGCTCCACCGTCACCAGCCACTGGGTGAGCTGGTTCTCGACCTGGACGTCGGCGCCCGCGACCGACACCCCGACCGCCGCGGCCAGGTCACGGGCGATGCTCTCGGCCTCGTCGGCGGTGGGGTCCGGCGTCACCGCTTCGAAGGGATCCTCGGGTGTGGTCGCCCCCTGACCGGCAGCGAGCCGCTGCGCCGACCAGCTGCCCGCCGCACCATCGACGTCGACTGCCATCTCGCCCCCCTCGACATGCCATGACCCGGCGGATGACGTGGGCTCGCCGTCGATGCCGAGCGCCGCCGCCAGCCGGCGCACCTCGGCCCGGGTCGGCGCGCCGCCCAGCCCGAAGGCGGGAGCGTCGCCGCCGAGCACCGGCAGATCGTCCGCCGGCGCGTACAGTCCGAGCGGCAGGGAGCCGATGCCGGCGCTGGTCGTGGGGATCACCTCGCCCGGCTGCCCAGTCCCGGCGGTCCCGTTCCCGGTGGTCCCGACGTTGCCAGCGGTTCCGGCGCCGTCGCCGTCGGGCGTGATCGCCGCGAGCGGCAGAGCCGGCGGTTCGGGTGCCGGGCGCTGCACGATCTTGGCCACCAGCACGACCGTCGTGACGGCCAGCACGGCGGCCAGCGCCCACAACGCCGTGCGCTGGGCCATTGCCCGTCGTTGGACACCCCCGGGACCAGCCACCTCCGCAGAGTACGCGGCCGGCGGCGGACCGGTCCGGCTACCCCGCTCGCATCTGGGCCGCGGTGACGCCACGAGTGGACTGGACGATCCGGATCGCGGCCCGGGTCAGCGGCACCAGGTTCGTCCGATCGATCTTGTCGAGGGTGTCCATCGCGTCGAAGAGGTAGAACGGCGCGGTCAGGAAGTTCACGATCGGCACGCCCTCGTTGTGGTAGAAGCCGCCGTCAGTCGGCGGTTGGGAGCCGAAGGCGTCGGGAGCCAGGATCATCGACCGGCGCAGGTCCTCCGCCACCAGTGCCTGGTACACGGTCTCCTCCAGGGGGGCGAGGCGGCTGGTGAACCACCAACGCGGCACGGGCCGCCCGGTGGGCGCGACGCCCCCGGTGGGCGAGAGGTCGAACTCGCGGGCCGCGTGCTCGAGGTGCACCTCCAGCACGACCTGGTCCAGCTCGGCGCGGTGGGCCTCGATGTAACCGTGCAGACCCGCACCGTCGGACATGTGACCCCCGTGGAGCAGGAACACCATCTTGTGGGGTCGGTCTGCGGGCCGCTGGCGCGACCAGTAGGCGGCCTGGGCGAGCACCAGCGACGTCCCACTGGCGTCCTCCACCGCCGAGGCCCACGGGCCATCGTGGTGCGAGCCGACCATGACCACCTCGTCGTCGCGGCCGCCAGGACCGCCCGGCAGCTCACCCACCACGTTGTGGCTCTCCACCGGGCGGTTGGTCGACTCCACGGTCAGCCGGACCCGAACCGTGCCCAGAGCCATCTGGCTGCGCAGCCAGACCCCGGAGCTCCCGCTGATCCACACCCCCGGCATCGGACCCGTTCCTCCCCAGTACGGCACGTAGTACTGGTAGGAGTCACCCGGATAGCCGGTGAGGGCACCGACGAAGGCTGCGGCGCCCGCCTCGGCCGACGGCTCCAGCACGGCCTGGAAGTCCAGGCCGAAGGGCAGGGTATGGGGCAGGGCGAGGGTGCCGTCGGGGTCGTAGAAGCGGTGGAACGGCACCGGCGGCACGCTGCCCTGGGTGAGCAGGAAGTTGGCCGGGATGCGCAGCAGCGCCTCGTCGTAGAGCGAGGCCTTGCCCGCCACCAGGCTGGGTAGCGCGGCGTTGTAGGCAGCCAGCTCGAGCTCCAGGCCGGCGGCCGGCGGCGCGAAGGGCACCGGGAAGCAGTCGAGCCGGACCGTCGGCGCACCCGACCGCAGGACCTCCAGCGACCACCGGGTGGGCTCCCAGCGGTCCACCGTGATCGGCTCGCGGCGGACGTTGCGCAGCCCCAGCTCCCGGAACCGGTCCAGGACGTACTGCTCGGTCCAGTAGTCGGCCGGGTAGCCGGGGCGGCGGATGCCCCGGGCCACGATGTCGCTGATCCAGCGGTAGATGGTCGCCTCGGACGGCACGCCGCTCCCGATGGCGCCGTCGCCGCCGCGCGACGGCCGGCCTCCGAGCGCGGCCGCGGCCGCCGGCCAACCGGCCGAGCGCACGGCCAGGGCACCGGCGGCCGCACCGGCCCTCCCCAGGAACCCGCGGCGGGTCACCGCTCCAGGCGTGTCGTTCCCCAGCATCGCTCGCAACCCCCAGTCGCTGCCTCGGTCCGCTCGTGTGCTCCCCGTCGCGGTCACCGGCGACGCCGGCCGTCAGGTTAGGGCGCGCGGACCGTCGCGCTCAGGTTCGCTCGAGGACGACGGCCAAGCCCTGCCCGACACCGATGCAGATCGCCGCGAGCCCCCAACGGCCGCCGGTCCGGTGGAGCTCCCAGGCCAGGGTGGTCAGGATGCGGGCGCCGGAGGCGCCGATCGGATGGCCGAGGGCCAGCGCCCCGCCGTTGGGGTTGACGATGGCGCGGTCCAGCTCCGGCCACTGCCCCAGGCACGCCAGCGACTGCGCGGCGAAGGCCTCGTTGAGCTCGACGACCGCGAGGTCGGCCCAGCCGATGCGGGCCCGCTTCAGGGCGGTCTCGGCCGCCTCGACCGGCCCGATGCCATACCACTGGGGCTCGACGGCGGCCACGGCCCGGGCCGCGATGCGGGCCAGGGGCCGCCGGCCGGTCCGGGCCAGGCCGGCGTCGTCGGCCAGCAGCACCGCCGCGGCTCCGTCGTTGAGCGGCGAGGAGTTGCCCGCCGTCACCGTGCCGTCGGGACGGAACGACGGCCGCAGCCGTCCCAGCCGGTCGAGCGTGGTGTCGGGGCGGATGGACTCGTCCCGGTCCAGCAACCAGGCGCCGTCCTCGCCGGCGAGGGGCTCGACCTCGGAGGCGAAGCGGCCGGCGTCCCAGGCCCCGATGGCCTTGGCGTGGCTGGCCAGGGCGAAGGCGTCCTGGTCCTCCCGGCCGATCCCGTAGCGCTCGGCGAGCAGCTCGGCGCCCTCGCCCAGAGGCACGGTCCAGGCCTCGGGCATCCGGGGGTTCACCATCCGCCACCCCAGGGTGGTGGAGTGCAGGGTCTCGTGGCCGCGGGCGTAACCCGACTCCGGCTTGAGCAGCACCCACGGCGCGCGGCTCATCGACTCGACCCCGCCCGCGACGACGATCGAGGCGTCCCCCAGCGCGACCGAACGGCTGGCCTCGACGACCGCTTCCAGCCCGCTCCCACACAGCCGGTTCACCGTCGCCCCGGGCACCGAGGTCGGCAGCCCGGCGAGGAGCACGGCCATCCGGGCGACGTTGCGGTTGTCCTCGCCGGCACCGTTACCGTTGCCGAACCAGACGTCGTCCAGGGCGGCCGGATCGAGGTCCGGCGACCGGGCGACCAGCCGGCCGAGGACGTGGGCCGCGAGATCGTCGGGCCGCACCCCGGCCAGCGCGCCGCCGTGGCGCCCGATCGGCGTCCGGACGGCGTCGACCAGCCAGACGGCGGCCGGGGTCGTCACGACCCGACCTCCCCCGTGGCCGGGGCGGGCGGAGCACCCAGCCGGATCTCACGCAGGCGCCGCCGCACCGGGAAGAACGACCACGGCCGGATCCGCTGGAGCAGGCCGTCGATGCCGTTCGGCGCCACGAGGGCCATCACCATCGCGACCGCCCCCAGGACGATCAGGTACCAGACGCCCTGGTCCGCGAGCTGGTCGCGCAGCACCCAGAACACCAAGGTCCCGATGATCGGTCCCGCCGTCGACCCGACGCCGCCGATCACCACGATGAAGATCATGAACGCCGTCCACTGCACCGAGAAGGCCGCCTCGGGCTGCACCCGCAGCCGGTTGAGGTAGACGATCGCGCCGGTCAGCCCGGTCCATCCCCCGGCCAGGACCCACACCGCCAACCGGGCCCGGTAGACGTCGACCCCCGCGCCCCGCGCCCCGGCCTCGTCGTCCCGCATGGCGCGCAGCGCCAGCCCGAGCCGGCTGCGCAGCACCAGCACCACCAGTGCGACCGCCCCCAGTCCCGCGACCATCGCGAGGTAGAAGATGTAGTCCTCCCGGGTGAAGCGGTCGTAGGTGTTGAGCGACCGGATGGTCCGACCGTCACCGCCGCCGAGGGCCTCGTTGTTGAGCACCAGCAGGAACACCACCTCGGCCAGCACCCAGGTCCCGATCGCGAAGTACCCGCCCCGCAGACGGAACGCGACCAGCGCCAGCGGGACGGAGATCGCCGCCGCCACCAGACCGGCGAAGGGGACGGCCAGGAAGGGATCGAGGCCCCGGTCGTCGGCCAGCACCAGCAGCGAGTAGGCGCCGATGCCGATGAAGGCCTGCTGGCCGATGGAGATCATCCCCGCGAAGCCGGCCAGCAGGTTCCACATCTGGGCCAGCGCCAGCAGCGACAGCACCTCGACCACGGTGCGCATCTGGCTGGACGTCCCCCACTTGGGGAGGGTCAGCAGCACGAGGAGGGCGACCAGCCAGCCGCCGACCCCGACCGCGCTGTCGGCGCTGGCCCGCTGGATCCGCCACCGGGAGCGCGTCACGCGGCCACCGCCTTCGGGAAGAGCCCGGTGGGCCGGGCCACCAGGACCGCGAGGAACACCAGGTGGCCGAAGAGCAGGCTCCAGCCCGGCTCGATCTGCGCGCCGACGGTCTGCGCCACGCCGAGCACGATGCCGCCGGCCAACGTCCCCCAGACCGAGCCCAACCCACCGATGATCACCGCCTCGAAGGCCGAGAGCAGCAGCACGTTGCCCTCGCTGGGGTCGAAGGTGGTCTGGATGCCGAGGAAGACGCCAGCCACGGCGACCGTCGCGAGCGCGATGGCCATGGCGATCCCGTTGACCCGCCGGGTGTCGATGCCCATCAGCCCGGCGGTGCGCCAATCGTCGGACACCGCCCGCAACGCCCGGCCCAGGCGGGTCCGGGTGAGGAACAGCGACAGCCCACCCAGCACCGCCACTGCGGTGAGCAGGCCGATCAGCCGGAACCAGCCGATGGCCAGCTGGTCGGTGAGGCGGATGCTGGCCGTCTCGATCGAGCCGGCGTACAGGCCCTGCGAGTCGGCGGAGTACCGCTCGAGCAGCACGTTCTCGATGACCACGGCCAGCCCGAAGGTGACCAGGATCGACGTCAGCGGGTCGGCCTTCAGGGTCGGGTTGAAGATCCCCCGTTGGAGCAGGTACCCGAGCGCGGCCATGGCCGGCACTACGACCACCAGCGCCACCAGCGGGTTCCAGCCGGTGGCCTGGGTGAGCGAGACCGTGGCGAAGGCCGCGACCAGCGCGAGCTGGCCGTGGGCCAGGTTGACCAGCCGCATCACCCCGAAGGACAGCGACAGGCCGGTGGCGAACAGGGCGTAGACCCCGCCGAGCAGCACCCCTTGGACGACGGCGTTGACCCAGTCCATCAGCCCACCGCCTCGGCGCCCTCGAGACCGTGCGGGCCGAAGTAGGCGGCGGTGATCTGCTCCCGGTCCAGGCCCTTGGGGGCCCCGGCCAGCGACACCCGCCCCTCCAGCAGGCACGACACCCGGTCGGCCACCCGCAGGGCCTGACCGATGTCCTGCTCGACCAGGAGGACGCTGGTGCCCGCGGCCCGGATCTCGGGGAGGGCGCCGTACAGCTGGCGGATCACCAGCGGCGCGAGCCCCAACGACACCTCGTCGAGCAGCGCGAGGCGAGGGTTGGCCATGAGCGCCCGGCCGATGGCCACCGCCTGCTGCTCGCCTCCGGACAGCGTCGCCGCGGCCCGGGACGCGAGCGGGACGAGGTGCGGGAACAGCTGGTAGACCCGCTCCCGGGTCCACGGGCCCGGCCGGCGCCGGAACGCGCCCACCAGCAGGTTCTCCTCCACGGTCAGGCTGGGGAACAGCCGCCGGCCCTCGGGGACCAGGGCGATCCCCCGCCCGACCCGCTGGTGGCTCGGGACACCGGCCAGGTCGGCGCCGTCGAACCGGATCGTGCCGGCCGAGACGGCCACGTCGCCGGCGATCGCCCCCAGAAGGGTCGACTTGCCCGCGCCGTTGGCGCCGATGATGGCCACCGTCTCCCCGGCGTCGACGCTCAGCGACACGTCGAACAGGGCTTGGAAGTTGCCGTAGCGGGCGTCGATCCCCTGGACCTCGAGCAGGCCGCTCATCTGGCGACCTCCTCCAGGTCGGGCTCGATGCCCAGGTAGGTCTCGCGCACCTCCGGGCTGCCCACGACGGCACGGGGCTCGCCGTCGGCGATGATCCGCCCGAAGTTGATGGCCACCACCCGCTCGACCACCGCGACCAGCGCGTGGACGATGTGCTCGATCCACACGATGGCCAAACCGCCGGCGCCGTCGCCTCCGGCGCCGCCGGCGTCCCCGCCGGCCGCCTCGGCCCGGAGGGCCTGGATCGTGGCGACCAGCTCCTTGACCTCGGGCTCGGTGAGGCCGCCGGCGATCTCGTCGAGCAGCAGCACCCGCGGCTGGGCGGCGAGCGCCCGGGCCAGCTCCAGGCGCTTGAGCTCGAGCAGGGTCAGCGACGCCGCAGCGACGTTGGCCTTCGCCACGAGCCCGGTGCGCTCCAGCGCCTCGGCCGCCAGCGGCGCCGCCGCCCGCTCGGAGCTGGGCCGCCCCGAGCCGAACACCGCCGCCACCAGCACGTTCTCGAACACCGACATCCCTAGGTAGGGCCGAGGGACCTGGGCCGTCCGGGCGATCCCCGCGCGACACCGCTGGTCGGCGCGCTGGCGGTTGACGGTGCGGCCGTCGAGCCGCACCTCGCCCTGGTCCGGCCGGAGGTCCCCGGCCACCAGGTTCAGCATGGTCGTCTTGCCCGCACCGTTGGGCCCGATGACCCCCACCGCCTCCCGGCTGCCGACGGCGAGGCTCAGGTCGTCGATGACCCGAACCCCGCCGAAGTGCTTGGTCACGCCGACCAGCTCGACGATCGGAGGGCGGTCGTCCATCTCAGGCGATGGGCTCGAGCGAGCCGCCGGTGGGCACGTCCGGGAGGTCGTCGTTGGCCACGATGACCAGCTCGTACGGGAAGTCGGTCCCGGCCCGCCACTGCCCGCCGACCAGCTTGGTCTTGGCCACGTTCGGCACCGGCCCCGCCGACCAGTCCACGGTGCCGACGATGGTGTCGAGCTGGGTGGCCTGGATGGCCTCGACGACGCTGCCGGCGTCCTTGGGATCCTCGCTGCGCTGCAGCACGTCCACCGCCACCTCGAACAGCGCGTGGGCGAAGCCGATGGGCTGGGTCCACTGGCTGCCGGTGCCCTCCATGTAGGCGTCGGCCAGCTCACCTGCGGACTGGTCGGTGAGCGAGGACGTGAAGGGATGCTCCGGGCTCCACCACACCTCGGACGACAGCCCGATGCCGATGTCGCCCAGCGCCTCGATCGACGACGGGAACAGCAGCGCCTTGCCCACCGACGCCGCCTTGGGCCGGAACCCCTGCTGGGCGGCCTGGGTCCAGAAGGTGGTGAAGTCCGGCGGGATCGGCACCCCGGTGAGCAGCTCGCATCCGGCGCCCCTGAAGTCGCCGATCTGGGCCGAGAAGTCGCTGGTCCCGTTGGTGTAGCGACCGGGGTCGACGATGGTGTAGCCAGCGTCGCTCAGCGGCGGCGGGAAGCCCAGCTCGGCGTCGCCCCACGCATTGCCGTCGGGGTCGTTGGGGAACAGGCCGGCCACCGTCATGTTGGTCGGCACCTGCCCCCACATGGCCAGGAAGACGCCGATCACGTCCTCCAGGCCCCAGAAGAAGTGGTACGTGTACTGGAACGCGGCTTCTTCGGCGGCCGGGTCGCCACCCCGCCCGATGTAGTAGGGCTGCCACGGCGCCACCGTCGAGATGCACGGAACGCCGTTGGCTTCGCACTGGTCGGCCACCGGGTTGGTGGTGTCCGGGGTCGACGAGACCAGCACCAGGTCGACGCCGTCGTCCTGGATCAGCTCCTGGGCCACCTGCGCGGCCCGGTCCGAGCTGGACTCGCTGTTCTTGTCGACGATCTCGATGGCGTAGGTGGCGCCGCCCACGGTGATGCCGTCCTGCAGCGCGTCCCGCATCGCGGCCAGGACGAACTCGTCGGCTTCGCCGAACGGCGCCAGGTTGCCGGTGCGCGGCGTCACGTAGCCGAGCTTGAGCGTCCCGCCGCCGTTGCCGCCGCCTCCGCCCTGGGACTCCTCCTCGCGGGCGCTGTCCCCGCCGCACGCGGCGAGCAGGCCGCCGACGCCGCCGACGGACAGCGCCGCCGCTCCGGCGCCCATCCCGCCCAGGAAGCGCCGCCGATCGGTCGTCAGGATCCGGCGCTGGTTGCTCTCCTTGCTGTCCTTGCTGTCCTTGGTGCCCATCGGGCCCTCCCCCTCAGGTTGCTGTCGTCACGGACTCCGCCCCTCGTACGCCGCGTCCAGGATCCGTCGCACTGCTACCTCGTCGACGGGGCACGGATTGCTGTCGCCGACGGCGGCGACGCCGAGGGCCGCCGCTTCGGCCAACCCCTCGGCCGGCATGCCGATCTCAGCCAGGCTGGTGGGCGCGCCGATCCGCAGGGCCAGGTCGTGGAGCCGGCCCCCGACCTGGGCGGCGTCCCGCTGGCCGCGCAGCGCTGCCGCCGCCGCGGCCAACCGCTCCGGCGCGGCGTCGGCGTTGAACGCGGCGACGTGCGGCAGCAGGACGGCATGGACGTCGCCGTGGTCGAGGCCGAAGCTCCCGCCCAGGACGTGGCAGAGCTTGTGGTGCAGGGCCGTACCCGCGACGGCCAGCGTGGCCCCCGCCAGGTAGGCGCCGTAGAGGGCGTCGCTGCGCGCCCCGAGGTCGGACGGATCGTCGGCGAGCTCGAGGAGGGCCTCGGCCAGGGAGGCGATGGCCTCCTCGGCCCACAGGTCGACGACCGGGCTGGCCCCCGGCGCGTAGAAGCCCTCCACGCAGTGCGCCAGCGCGTTGAAGCCGCTCGACGCCGTTACCCGCCGGGGAAGGCCGACGGTCAGCTCCGGGTCGTAGACCACGACCGAGGGGAGCGCCCGCAGGTCCCGGACGGTGCGCTTTCGATGCAGATCCCGACTCGGAGGCTGCCGTCCGGACGAGGCTGGATCTGCATCGACTCGGGTGCCGGTGATGCCGTAGACCGGCGTCATCTCCGAGCCCGAGTAGGTGGTGGGCACGGCGACCACCGGGATGCCCCGGTCGACGGCGATCACCTTCCCCAGCCCGATCGCCGACCCGCCCCCCACGGTCACCACCGCGTCCGCGCTGACGTCCGCCGCCATCGCGATGGCCCGGGCGGCCAGGTCCTCGGGCACGTGCTGGAGGACCTCGCCGAACACCGCCGCGTGGCGGGAGCCCAGGGCCTCGACGATGTGCTCGCCGGTCTTCGTGGCGGAGCCGGAGGCGATCACCAGCACCCGCTGGGGGTCCTGCAGCGACGCGACCTCGGCGGCCACCCGGTGCAGCGTCCCCGCGCCGAAGACCACCCGGCCCGGCAGCGACTGGTGCACGAACGCCTTCATCACCCGCTCCCCGCCACCGGTGACGGGCTCACGCCACCGCCGCCCGGCGAGCCGAGTCCCGGAGGTCGCGCAGTGTGGCCAGCTCGTCCGCCGTCGGCGGATCGATCGGTCGGACCTCGGCCGCCACCCGCAGCGGCCAGCCGGTGGCCTCCCGCGCCGCCTCGACGGTGGCGCCGGGGTGGAGGTGGGTGAGCACCAGCTCGCCGGCGCCGTCGGGGCACTCGCGGCCCAGGACGCCGAGGTCGGTGATCACCATGGCCACCCGGTCACCGAGCGAGGTCCGGAACGACAGCTGGTCGACGAAGGTCCGCGGCGACTGGCGGACCACGATGATGACCCGCCGGGCCGAGGCCGCGATCTCGGGCGCGCCGCCGGCCCCGGGCAGCCGCACCGCCGGCTCGTCGTACGGGCCGATGACCGTGGTGTTGATGGTGCCCCACCGGTCCATCTGGGCGGCGCCGAGGAACCCGACGTCGATCCGCCCGGCCTGCAGCCAGTAGTTGAAGATCTCCGGAACCGACACCACGGCGTCGGCCGTCTCGGCCAGCTCGCCGTCGCCGATCGACAGCGGCAGACGGCCGGGCTTGGCGCCGATGGTCCCCGACTCGTAGACGAGCACCAGGTTCGGCGCGTGGGTCCGACGGGCCAGGTTGGCCGCGGTCGACGGGACGCCGATGCCGACGAAGCAGACCTCGCCGTCGACCAGGTACCGGGCGGCGGCGACCGTCATCATCTCGTCGGCGGTCCAGCCGTCGCCCCCCGTCACGCGGTCTCCGCGGCCAGCCAGGGGTAGCGGGCGGTGTCCTTCCCCGCGTAGTCGGGGTCGAGGTAGATGAACACCCGCTGGATCAGGAAGTCGCGGATCTCGAACACGTCGCACCACCGGCCGGCGCCCCACTCCGGGACCCCGGCCCGCCACGGGCCGTCCTGGTGCTCACCGTGGCTGGTGCCCTCGCAGACCAGCATGTCGCTGCCGGAGAAGATCCAGTTGAAGTGGGAGTAGTGGTGGACGATCGACCGGATCGTGCCGCCGACCTCCCCGAACAGCTTGCCGATCTCCTCCTTGCCGTTCGCGAGGCCCCACTTGGGGAAGTACACCTGCGCGTCGTCGGCGAAGAGGTCCAGGATGCTGGCGCCGGTCGACGTCGTGCCCCCGTTGTCGAAGGCCTTGAGGTACTCCACGGCAACGGACTTGCGCTGCTCGTCGGTCATGGTCTGGGTGGCGATGGCCATCGGCTGCTCCCTTGGGGCTCGGGTCGGTCAGGCTCGGGTTGGTACGGCGTCGAGGACGTTGGCCTGCATCCAGGCCGTGAAGGACTCCCGGTCGCGGCTGATCGGGTCCCAGGCCTCGTAGAAGGCGTTGTCCCGCTCGGAGTAGCCGTGCGCGTAGCTGGGGTGGGCGCCGCCCGGCACCTCGACCACCACGTCGACCACCCACGACGGCAGGACGATCCCGCGGGGCCGGGGCTCGAGGTCGTCGACCAGCTCCTCGACGGTGACCACGGCCCGGTCGGCGGCCAGCACCGCTTCCTTCTGCACGCCGGTGATCCCCCAGATCTGCACGTTGCCGGCCCGGTCGGCCTGCTGGGCGTGGACGATGGTCACGTCGGGCCGGAGCGCCGCCACCGCGGTGAGCTGCTCGCCGGTGAACGGGCACGCGATGGCCGCGACGTTGCTGGTGTGGGCGGGCAGGTCGGTGCCGACGTAACCCCGGAGGACGGCGAACGGCAGGCCGGAGGCGCCGGCCACGTAGCGGTTGGCCATGCCGGCGTGGCTGTGCTCCTCCAGCTCCAGCGGGCGAGGCCACCCGTTCTCGACCGCGTCCCGGAACCGGTGCAGCGAGCCCACCCCGGGGTTGCCGCCCCAGGAGAACACCAGCTTGCGCGCTGTGCCCATCCCGATCATCTGGTCGTAGAGGACGTCGGGCGTCAGCCGGACCAGGGTCAGGTCGCGGCGCCGCTGGCGGATGATCTCGTGGCCCGCGGCGTAGGGGATCAGATGGGTGAAGCCCTCCAGGGCCACCGTGTCGCCGTCGCGGACGGCGTCCCCGATCGCCTCGGCGAGGGTCGTGATCCGGGCCATGGCGCTAGCCCCGCGGGTACCAGACCGGCAGGCGGGCGTCGACGTTGACCCACACCGACTTGGCCTCGGTGTACTCGTGCATGGCCTCGAAACCCATCTCGCGCCCGTAGCCGGACTGCCCGACCCCGCCGAACGGCGAGCCGGGGTTGACCCGCTTGTAGCTGTTGATCCACACCATCCCGGAGCGGAAGGCCCGGGCCATCCGGTGGGCCCGGGACAGATCCCGGGTCCACAGCCCGGCGCCGAGGCCGTACTCGGTGGCGTTGGCCAGCGCGACGGCCTCGTCGTCGGTGCGGAAGGTGGTGACGGTCACGAAGGGCCCGAAGACCTCCTCCCGGCTGACCCGGGCCGCCGGGTCGGCCCGCACCACGGTGGGCTCGACGTAGCAGCCGGCGGCCAGCTCCGGCGCGTCGGGAGTGCGGCCGCCGGTGAGGATCTCGGCGCCCTCGTCCCGCGCCACCTTCACGTAGCTCAGCACCCGGTCGCGGTGCATGGGCGAGGTCAGCGGCCCCATCTCGGTGGCCGGATCGAGCGGATGACCCAGCCGGATGCTGCGGGCCAGGTCGAGGAAGCCGGCGAGGAACTCGTCGGCGATGGCCTCGTGGAGCACCAGGCGGCTGCCGGCGATGCAGGCCTGGCCCTGGTTGTGGAAGATCGCGAAGGCCGACCCGTTGCGGGCGGCCTCGAGGTCGGCGTCGGCGAAGACGACGTTGGCGCCCTTGCCGCCCAGCTCGAGCTGGATCCGCTTGAGGTTGCCGGCCGAGGCCTCGACGATGCGCCGGCCGGTGGCCGTGGAGCCGGTGAAGGCGATCTTGGCCACGCCGGGGTGCTCGGCCAGGTGCTGGCCCGCTGTCGGGCCGTAGCCGGGGACGATGTTCACCACCCCGGACGGGAGGCCCACCTCCACCAGCAGCTCGGCGAGGCGCAGCGACGACAGCGGGGTCAGCTCGGCCGGCTTCAGCACCACGGTGTTGCCGGCGGCCAGCGCGGGACCGAGCTTCCAGCCGCAGAACATGAGCGGGAAGTTCCAGGGGACGATCTGGCCCACCACGCCCAGCGGCTCCCGCTGGACGTAGTTGAGGAAGCCGGGCTCCACCGGCACCACCGAGCCCTGGACCTTGTCGGCGATCCCGCCGAAGTAGCGGAACGTCGCCGCGGTGCGGGGGACGTCCAGCCCTCCGGAGTCGCGCACCGGATGGCCGGTGTCGCGGCTCTCCAGTTCGGCCAGCTCCTCGCCGTGCTCCTCGATGGCGTCGGCCAGGCGGAGCAGCAGGCGACCCCGCTCGGCCGCCGCCGTCGCCGACCAGGCGGGGAAGGCCGCCGCCGCAGCCTCGACCGCCTGGTCGACGTCCGGCGCCCGCGCCTCGGCCACCTCGGCGAGCACCGAGCAGTCGTGGGGATCGAGCACCTCGATGCTCGCCCCCTCGGCCCCGTCGACGAACTGGCCGCCGATGAAGAGCTGGGTCTGCATGGAGGCCGAGGTCAGAGGTCGACGGGATAGGTCGGCGCCCGGCCCGTGGCGATCAGCTCGGGCAGCTCGGGCGAGGCGTTCTCCCACACGAGCAGCATCGACCGCTTGGGGGCGAAGCCCTGGTGGCGGATGTCGGCCGGCATGGCCGAGACGTCACCGGCCTTCATGGTGACCCGGGCCCGGAGGCTGCCGGTCACCTTGTCGGCCACCTCCCACTCGATCTGGTCCGACAGCTGCACGAACCACTCGACCCGGTCGTTGCCGTGGATGATCGGCAGGATGTACTCCTCGGTGGTCGGGCAGTACAGGCTGTCCTTGCACACCGAGACCACCGACGGGTTCCAGGTCACGTTGGACCGGGACAGGTAGGCGAACAGGTTGAAGGCGCACACCTGGTCCTCGAAGCCCGGCTCGGCGTGGATCTCGGGCTCGCTCTGCTCGACGTCGGCGAACATCCGGTTGATCGGGAACCCCGACTCGTCGCTGCGGAGCTCCTCGTCGCCGGGGACGCCCACCATGCGTTGGGCCGCCACCCGGCGGCGGGTGATGGCGTCGACGTTGCCGCCGGCCTTGTCGCCCCAGGCGCTGCCGGTCTCCTCCGGCGCGGCGAAGGGGTCGAAGCCCTCGTTGGTCCACTCGTCGAGGATGGCCTTGAAGGTGGCCATGATCTCCTCGTGGGCGAAGTTCTCGAGGTGGTCGAGCTCGGCCTTCCGGTAGGAGTCGTTGAAGCTGCCCGCGAACAGGTCGACGTCGCCGTAGTGGTTCACCGTGCCGAGCACGTGGTCGAAGTTCACCGTGCCGTAGAAGAAGTTCCAGGCGACATCGCGCTGCAGCGCCCGCAGGAAGTCGTCGATCGACATCACGTGGCTGCCGGTGGGCCAGCCGATGTGGGCGAAGTACTCGTCCCGGCTGAAGGTGAACTCGCCCAGCTCGAAGCTGCGGTAGCCGTGCTGGTTGGCGTCGCCGGTTCGGACGCCGGGGGCAGGGGCGGTCTCGGTCATCGTCGTCTCCTCGGCGGTGCTCAGGCGGTCTGGCAGATCTCGGCCCAGCGCTCGACGGTGTCGTCGCCGTGGATGGTCTGGAGCAGGACCGCCGCGGGCTGGTCGGCGTGCATGCGGTAGGCGGCGTTCGCGGGCAGCAGAGCCATGTGGCCCCGGCGGGCGACGATGTGGCCCATCGGCCGGCCCGTGGGCTCTCCGTCGACGCGGACCGAGCCGTCCTTGTCCGGCGGAGCGGGGGCCGCGCTGTCGAGCTCGCGGAGCTCCACCCGGACCTCGCCGTCCATCACCAGGGCGAACTCGTCGTGGGCCGAGGTGCGCCACTCCGAGGTCCCCTCGGCCCGGATGGCCTCCAGCACGTACTGCTGGTTGCGGGCCACGGCCACCTTCTCCCAGGGCTTCGCGTTGGTGGCCACCTCGAAGATGTTGGAGAAGGCGTAGTGCTTGGGGTCGTCGTCGATGGCCTCGACGCCCCCCTTCTCGTAGTCCTGCAACGCCCCGAACCGGGTCACGTACTCCTTCATGGGGGTCCCCCGTCGCCGCTCGTCCGCTTGTCTGTGTTCGCTATACGAACTATTGTGCGTTGTTCGAACATGTTGAACCCGCGGGAGAAGGCATGTCAACCGCTCGTGCCCCCGAGTTCGTGCAGTCGCTGGAACGGGGCCTGTCCGTGGTCCAGGCGTTCTCGAAGGAGCGCCCGTCGATGACGTTGGCCGAGGTGGCGCGGGAGACCGGCCTCACCCGGGCCACCGCTCGGCGTCTCCTGTGGACGTTGTGCTCGCTGGGCTACGCGACCACCGACGGCAAGCGGTTCCGGCTGACGCCCCGGGTCCTGGACATCGGCTACGCGTACCTGTCGTCGCTGGACCTGACCGGCATCGCGCAGGCCGAGATGGAGCGGCTCGTCGAGCGGACCCACGAGTCGTCGTCGGCCGCCGTGCTCGACGGCCCTGAGATCGTCTACGTGGTGCGGGTGCCGACCAAGCGGATCATGACCATCTCACTCGGGCTCGGGTCGCGCCTACCGGCCTACGCCGCGTCGATGGGCCGGGTGCTGCTCGCCGACCTGCCCGCCGACCAGCTCGACCGGCACCTGAAGGCGAGCGAGCTCCTCGCCCTCACGCCGCGGACCATCACCGACGAGGCCGCGCTCCGTGCCGAGCTGGACCGGGTGCGGCGCCAGGGCTGGTCACTGGTGGACCAGGAGCTGGAGGAGGGCATCCGGTCCATCGCGGCGCCGCTGCGCGACCGGTCCGGCCGGGCGGTGGCGGCGCTCAACGTGTCGAGCCACGCGGGCCGGGTGGACCTGGCGACGCTCCACGGCGAGTTCCTCCCCGCCCTCATCGAGACGGCCGACCGCATCAGCGAGCGCCTGGCCCGGGGCTAGGGCACGGCATGAGCACGACGGCCGCCGGTCGGGCCGTGTTCGACCAGGTGCGGCTGCTGGTGGACGACCTCCGCCGGGCCGGCGTACCGACCGGGCTGTCGAGCGTGGTCGAGGCCTGCACCGCGCTGGCGGCCGTCGACCTGGGCTCCCGGGACCAGGTCCGGACGGCCCTGGGGTGCACGCTGCTCACCCGGGCCGAGGACGAGGCGGTGTTCGACGCCCTGTTCGACGCCCGCTTCGGCCTCGCCCCCTCCCCCGGCTCGGGGCGGTCGCCGGCGGCCTCCGGTCCCGGCGCCGGGTCGGATGCCGATCTGCGGGACCGGATCGTGGCCGCCCTCGCCGGCGGCGACGACGCCGCCCTCGCCGCGCTGGCCTGGGAGGCCGCGGAGCGCCATGGCGGCCTCACGCGGGCCGGCGGCCGGGCCCGGGACCGCTACCACCTCCAACGGGCCCTGCGGGCGCTGCGGTCGAGCGGCCTCGCGGCCGATGCCCTCCGCCTGCGGCGCGGCGGGCCGAGGCGGGACGACCTGGCCGAGCGGCTCGACCGCACCGAGATCACCGCGGCCCTGGACCGCTTCCTCGCCGCGCTCGCCAGCGCCACCCGCCAGCGACCCGGACCGCGGACGCCCGCCGACGAGCAGGCCGACGCGGATCCCGACGGTCCCGACGGCCCGGACGTTGTGCCGCTCCCGGTGCGTGTCGAGGACCTGGAGATCGCGGCCGCCTCGGTGGTCGAGCTGCAACAGCTCCGGCGGGCCGTCCGGCCCCTGGCCCAGCGACTGGCAGCCCGCATCGCCCGGCGGCAGCGCCGGCCGCAGGGCGCGCTCGACATGCGGCGGACCATCCGGCGGTCCCTGACTTCGGGCGGGGTCCCCCTCGACCCGACCTTCCGCCGGCGAACCCCCCAGCGGCCCGATCTGTGGCTCCTGTGCGACGTCTCGGGATCGGTCGCCGAGTTCGCCCGCTTCACCATCGGCCTGCTCACCGCCATCCACGACGAGGTGCCCCGGCTCCGCTCCTTCCTGTTCGTCGACGACCTGGTCGAGGTCACGGCACTGCTCGGGGCCCGGACCTACGACGTGGACCCCTTCGCCGTGCTCGCGGGGGCCGGCGCACCACTCGGGGGCCGGCGCAGCGATTGGGGTGCGACGCTGCTGCGGTTCCGCGACGACCACGGAAGCGAGCTGACGGCCCGGTCGACCGTGCTCCTCACCGGCGACGCCCGCACCCACGACCACGATCCCCGGCCGGACGTCGTCGCCGATCTGGTGCGCCGCACCCGTGGCGTCTGGCTCCTCGATCCCGAGCCGCGGGCCGAGTGGACCGTCGCCGACGCGTCCGTTGCCGCCTACCAGCGGGCCGGCGCGCACGTCCTCGAGGTCCGGACCCTCGGGCAGCTCGGCGCAGCCGTCGAGCACGTGATCGCCCCCGGCCCCTGATCGCCGTCCGACCCTCGCCGCAGCTCCCCGGAGCGCGCGGTACCGGGACCGGTGCGATCCGTCGGGGTCCGGAGCACAGCGCCGACGGGCCGGTGGCGGACCAGCTTTGGACCGGTCGGCCCCGACCGCCAAGCTGGTGACCGTGCCCGACCCGACCACGTTGCCCGAGCTGCCGACCTGGCGGCGGCCGACCGACCCCGTCGGCGCGTTCGTCGACGGCCCCGACACGCTGGTGGAAGGAGCGCCGGACGGTCCGCTGGCCGGGCGGACCCTGGCCGTCAAGGACGTCATCGACGTCGCCGGACGGGTGACCGGGGCCGGCAATCCGGTGATCGCGGCCCAGCGGCCACCGGCCGGGCGCACCGCCCCCGTCGTGCAGCGCCTGGTCGACGCCGGTGCCACGGTGATCGGCCGCACGGTCACCGACGAGCTGGCCTACTCGGTCTCCGGCACCAACGTGCACCTCGGGACCCCGGTGAACCCCGCCTACCCCGGGCACGAGCCCGGCGGGTCGTCGGCCGGCTCGGCCGCGGCGGTCGCCGCGCGCCTCGCGGACCTGGCGCTGGGCACCGACACCGGCGGGTCGATCCGGGTGCCGGCCTCCTACTGCCGGCTCTGCGGCTGGCGGCCGACCCATGGCCTGATCCCTGTCGACGGGCTTACGCCGCTGTCGCCGTCGTTCGACACCGTCGGGCTGTTCACCACCGGCGACGATCCGGAGCTGCTGGGCCTGGCGGCCGACGTGCTGGCCGCCGGCCTGCCGCCCGCCGGGGAGGTGCGCGGCATCCGCATCGCCACCGACCTGGTGGGCCTGGTGGCGGCGGACGATGCCGCGGACGTCGTGGCCACGGCCGAGCGCCTCGCGGCCGCGCTGGGGGTCCCGGTCGACCGGCGGCCCGTGCTCGACCGCGACCCGGCGGACGCCCTGGCCGCCTTCCGGACGCTGCAGAGCGCGGAAGCGTGGCGCTGCCACGGCAGCGTGGTGACCACCGGGGCGCTCTGGCCGGAAGGAGACCCCGGCGACCCCCGGCCCACCGGACCCTGGCGGAACGCGCTGGGGCTGGGGCCCGGCATCGCGAGCCGGTTCGAGGCCGCGGCCAAGGTGACGCCGGACGACGAGGCCCGCGCGGCCCGGCAGCGCGAAGCGGTGCGTGATGACGTCCTGCGGGCGTCGGCCGACGGCTGGCTGGTGGCGCAGCCGGCGGCGGCCGGCCCGCCGATCGCCCTCGACACCGGTCCCGAGGACAAGCTCCGCAGTCGCCTAGCCACGCTGACCATCAACGCTCCCGCCGGCCTGGCGCGCGTGCCGGTGGTCGTGGTCCCGACCCGACCCCCCGGCCGGCCGCCGCTGGGACTGGCGCTGGTCGGCGCGCCAGGCACCGACGCCACCCTCCTCGCCACCGCTGCCATCCCGGCCGCCCGGCTGTGACGGCCGTCGCCACGCTGACCGCCGCCGCGTCGGTGGCGGACGTGGCCGTCGTCGCCGCGGCATGCCTGCTGGCCGGAGCGGTCAATGCCCTCGCGGGCGGCGGCACCTTGCTGTCCTATCCCACGATGGTGGCCGTCGGTCTGGAGCCGGTCACGGCGAACGTCTCCAACACGCTCGCCCTGTGGCCCGGGTACCTGAGCGGTGCGGCGACCCTCCGGCACCGCGTCGCCGAAGCCGGCGCCCGCCTGCCGGCCTTCGCCGTCGCGGCCGGGCTCGGGGCCGTCCTCGGCACGATCCTGCTGCTGGCCGGCGACCCCGACACCTTCGAGGCGGTCGTCCCCTTCCTGGTCATCCTGGCCGCGCTGCTGCTCGCCGTCCCCGACCGCTGGCTGGACCGACTCCGCGCCAGCCGGCTCGGCGGAGGGACTCCGGCCGCCCTCGCTGGTGTCGGCCTGGCCGGCGTCTACGGCGCGTACTTCGGTGGCGGCCTGGGCGTGATCGTGCTCGCTGTGCTCAACGCCTTCATCCCGGGCGACCTGCGCGGGCTCAACGCCCTGAAGGCCGTGCTGTCACTGCTGGTCAACACCGTCGCCCTGGTGGCCTTCGTCAGCTTCGGCCCGGTCGCCTGGTGGGCCGTCGCCGCCGGAGCGCCCGCCGCGCTGGTGGGCGGCATCGTCGGCGCCCGCGTCGCCGACCGTGTTCCGGTGGACGCTCTCCGGCGGATCGTCATCGTCCTGGGGCTCGCGGCCGGCATCGCCCTCCTCGTCACCTGAGGGCACCTGACCCGACGCCGCTTCGTCCTTGCCCGGTTTTCGGGCGCGTATGATTGGAGCACGGCGGTCGGTCGTGTCCGTTCTTCGTTGGGGGGCGAATTCGTGACCACCCGGCCACTCAGCGTCGAGGATGTTCATCGAGCTCTGCTCGACCGCATCTGCACCGGCGGGTTCGCGGTCGGGTCGCGACTGCCGTCCTGCCGGGCTCTGGCCCGCGAGCTGGGCTCCAACCCGAGCACCGTCGACCGCGCCATCCATCGCCTGGCCGAAGCCGGTCTGGTGCGCACCAGCCCGCGCAGGGGGACGTTCGTCTCGGCCACCGATCCGCCCCGGCTCGACGTCTCGGGCTCCCTGGCCGAGGACATGGACCGGCTGGTGGCTCGAGCTGCGGCCTCGGGTCTGGCCATCGAGGAGATCCGGCAGCGGTTCGACGACGCGCTGCTGCGGGCCCGACAGCAGCCAGCCGTGGTGTTCGTGGAGTGCAACGCGAACGACCTGGCCCGCATGGCCGACCTGGTGGAGAACGCCACCGGCATCACCCTGGACCGCGCCCTCCTCGACGACACCGGCAGCCGGCTCGACCAGCGCTACGACGTCGTCGCCGTGCCCCTGTTCCACCTGGCCGACCTGGCCGACCACGTCACCAGCTTCGACCCGGTGGTCGAGATCAACTTCGTGGCCTCCCCCGCCGTCCTGCGGCGGCTGGCCACCCTTCGACCCGAGCAGCGGGTGGTCATCGCTGCGCCGTCGCGCCGGGTGTTCGAACGGGTCAGCGTGTTCGTCCGCCACTACTACCCCGACGAGGTCGAGCGGTTCATCATCGACGTCGACCCGGTGGAGGCCCTGGCCGGGGCGGACGTCGTGGTGCGCAGCCATGCCAGCAGGCTGCCGCGGGCGGCCGCGGCGCTGGTCGCCGACGAGGTCGTGATCGAATGGGAGCTCGACCCCACGTTCGCCAGCGCCTTCCGGGCCCGGGTCGACATGCTTTTGCGCCGCCGGCGAGGAGGAGCGGGATGAACCACACAGGCCGCCGCCGCTTGATCCATCGTCGGGGGGCCATCTTCGGGGCAACCCTCCAGCCCTCGGCCGACCGCTCGGACGCCGGGGCGCGATCGGCCCTGGTCCGGATCTCGCTGACCTTCGGCTGGCCCCGGCCGTTCCCGGACTGGACCGGCCTCGGCATCCGGCTCTTCGCCGACGGCACCGGCGCCCACCCCTCGGACCTCTCCGAGCCCTCCGCCCCGTCGGCGGCTCCCGGCCCGGACGGCCAGCCCCTCGATCTGCTCCTGGCCTCCGCAGCGACCGCGCCCGACCTGTGGTGCCGCCTGGAGGCCCACCGGGACGTCCTGGGCTGCTCGTTCACCAGCGCGGTCCGCCACCGGATCGACGGTCGGGACCAGGTGGTCGTCGCCGTGCCCGCCGAGCCGTGCCCGACGACCCTGGACGAGCTCCTCGCCGGCCGGGTGCCCGGCCCGATCCGCTACCGGCTCGACGTGACCGAGCACCGGGGGTCGTGGCAGACCCTGGGCGAACTGGTCCTCACCGAGCAGCACGACGACGACCGGGTGCTCCGGTTGGCGCCGCCGAGCATCGGGCCCCGGTGGTTCACCACCACCCGCCGGGTCGCCTACCGCCTGGCTCAGGGGCCGGCCGCGAGGTAGCGGAGGCCGCGGATCGCCGGCTGGAAGAGGTAGTCGCCGCCCCGGAGGCGGACCAGCCGCGGCAGCTGGTCGAGGAAGACCAGGCCCCGGTCCGGGACCTCGAGCACGAACCGCCGCGGCGCTGCGCCGTGGCCGGAGACCGGGTCGGGTGTGTAGCCGGCCCCGAACCCGTTGCCGTCGTTCAGCCAATGCCGCTGCACGAACTCGAACTGGCGGCCGATGTTGGCGCAGTAGGCCACGAAGATCAGCCCCCGGGGAACGCCGTCGTCCCCGGTCGCGTCGGGAGGCAACGGCGGCCCGTACGGCATCCCCCGCCGGAGCAGGCGGTGCCGGCTCACCAGCTCGGGCGGGAAGTCGAGGCCGTCGCGCGGGTTGGACCGGCGGATGTGGCTGCCCACCGGGCAGGCGGCACCCCGGGGGTCGTCGCGATACCGGAAGTCGTTCAGCGGCCGATCGTCGCCGTCGCCGGGATCGCCATGCCTGCCGCCCGTTCCCTCCCGGCCGCCGGGCAGCAACGGTCGGCCGTCCGCGTACCGGCCGACGAGCTTGGCCCCGAGGAGTCCGGGGTCGAGCTGGTGCCGATGGGCCAGGTCGGCGACCAGGGCCCGGAAGGCGGCGACGTCCTGGGCCAGCTTCCGGTACACGAGGTAGGACCCGTTCCGGGTCAGCTCGGCCGGAGCCGGGGGCGGCGGCGCCGGCTCGTCCTCGTCGGCGAGGCCGAGAACGAACTCGCCGGCGCGGACCGCCCGCCAGCCGCCGTCGCGGAGCGGGGTCCCGTGGCCGGCGACAGTGGTCGGGGGCAGGGCCCCCTCGACGGCGGGCTGGCTGGCGCCGTCGACGAAGCCGAAGTGCTCGATGCGATGGCCGGCGCTGGGCCGGCCGGCCGACAGGGCGCCGAGCCGTTCATTGGCCACCAGCTGGAGCCCGTAGTCGCTGGCATCGCTGGCCAGCAGGAAGGCGTGGGTCTCACCGGCCTCGGCCACCGAGGCGTGGACCATGAGCAGGATGTGGGCGCCGGGGTGGTGCAGGCCGGCCGGCTCCCAGTGGTCCGGGTTGTCGACGCCCACGTCGCCGAGGTGGTGCTCGGCCCGGGCTCGCATCCCCTCGCGGAAGTCGGGCGGGAAGGACGCCAGAGCCTGGCGATCCAGGCCCAGGGCCGCCAGCCCGCGGTGGGTGAAGGCCAGGTTGAGCGTGGTGACGGGCCGGGTGCGCCACGGGGTGCCGGGGGTCACGGCCGGGACCAGCTGGCCCAGCCAGCGTCGGGCCGCTGCGGCATCGGTCACGGTGAACACCAGGTGGTGGCCATGGTCGAAGCCGTAGCCGCGCAGCACGTTGCCCTGGATGTCGTCCCAGTCGATCGACGCCATCACGCCTCTCCCGACCACAGGGTTGGGATCTGGCGGCGGATCTCGGACAGCGGCTCGCCCTGCCCGCGGGTCACGAAGTCCAGCGCCCGCTCCCGCCGGTCGACCAGGCGGCGCATCTCGGCCACCGACCGGCCGTCCCGGGTGTCCACGGCCATCGTGAACCGCAGGCGGTGCCGGAGGATCCAGTCCGCGAGCACCCCGACGTCGTCGGCGCCGGGGTAGCCGACGCAGCAGCCCCAGAGCGCGTCGAGCGCCGTCTCGTCGAGCTGCGCGGACAGCCGCCGCACGAAGGCCGCCCGATCGCCGTCGAACCACGCGTTGAACAGCACGTGGTCCCGAACGGGCGGAGCCGACGCGGGGCCGCGGCCCACGCGGGGCACGATGGCGGCCCGGGCGAAGTGCACGCCGCCCAGGCTCTCCAGCAGCGCCTCGCTCCTCCCCGCCAGCTCGCCGAGCGCCGCCGCGGCGTCGGGCGTGCGGCCCTCCCCCAGCGGCACCAGCACCGTCAGCCCCGGATCGGTCGACCGACTGCGGAGGGCGGCCCACAGGCCGCGGGGCAACGACGGCACGACGGGCTGGGGCGCGAGCGCGAGCACGTCCAGGAGACGCTGGTAGGCGGCCGCGAACGCGTCGTCGTCCGCGGTGTCCGGCAGCCGCTGGAGCTCGGCGATGCGATCGGCCACCGCCACGGCCTGCTCGAGGTCGGTGAGCGTCACCTCGCGGTAGGCCGCGTACCGCACCAGCTCGCGCGTCCGGCCCCGCTCGACGAAGTCGACGAAGGGGCGGGTCGGACGGGCGCCCGGGTAGCCCTCGTAGCAGCCGAACGCACGGTTCATGCTCCAGGTGAGCACCACGCCGAACGCGGCGACGTACTCGGCCAGGTCGCCATCGTGGTCGGAGAGGAAGATCATGGCGGGCCGGGGGCGGAAGCCCGTACCGTCGTCGCTGGGGAGGTGACCGACGATGATCCAGCCCGCCGCGTGCACGAAGCGCAGCCGCACCAGCGACGACGACCGCACGAGCAGCCCGAGCAGTCGCAGCACGAGCCAGCACCACATGCGTCGCCACGGCGCCAGAGGGAGCGCGATGGTCAAGGCGTTGGTGCGGGAGGCGGCGCTCATGGCGTTGTGGGGAGACGTCCCGACACCGACACGATCTCCGGCGCGTGATGGCTGACGAGGCCCTGGAGTTCCGGGTCCTGGGACCCCTCGCCGTGCTGCGCGACGGCGTGGACCTCGCGCTCGGCGGGCCCCGCCAGCGGCTCGTTCTGGCCCTCCTCCTCGTGAACGCCGGCCAGCTCGTCCCGGCCGAGCGGCTGGTCGACGACATCTGGGGCGAGGCGGGTCCCACCACCCGGACCGGACCACTGCGCACCTATGTCTGGCAACTCCGCCAGCTGCTCGGCGGTGACGCCGCCGTCACGCTGCAGAGCCGCTCCTCGGGTTACCGCCTGGACATCGACCGGGAGCGGATCGACAGCACGATCTTCGAGGCCGGGTTCGCGGAGGCCCGGAGCTTCGCTGCTTCCGGCCGGCCCTGGCGGGCCCTGAACGCCCTGGAGACGGCGGTGAGCCTGTGGCGCGGGCCGGCGTTCGGTGACCTGGCCATGGCGGCCGCGCTGCAGAACGAGGCGCGGCGGCTGGACGAGCTGCTGCTGGCCGCGAAGGAGCTCCGGGCCGAGCTGTTGCTGGCCACCGGGCAGCACGCACTGGTCCCGGCCGAGCTCGGGGCCCTGGCCCGGACCCATCCCGAGCGGGAGCGGCTGTGGGCCCTGCTGATGACCGCGCTCTACCGGTCCGGGCGCCAGGGCGAGGCCTTGCGCTGCTTCCAGGAGGCCCGGGCCCGGCTGGTGGAGGACATGGGCCTCGAACCGGGGGTGGAGCTCCGGGACCTGGAGAAGGCGGTGCTGAGCCAGGACCCGGCGCTGGACTGGCAGCCGCCGGGACCCGCGCAACGCAACGGGGCCCCGGACGCGTTCGCCGAGGCGACCGACGCCGGGGCACCGACGTCGCTCGAAGCTCCGAGCACCGAGTCGATGGGCCTTCACAACCTGCCCCGCCAGCTGACCAGCTTCATCGGACGGGGTGCGGAGCGTGCGGCGATCGCCGACGCTCTGGCCGGGTCCCGACTGGTCACGCTGGCCGGCACTGGCGGGTCCGGCAAGAGCCGGCTGGCCCTGGCCGTCGCCGGGGATCTCGGGCCGCGGTTCCCCGAGGGTGTCTGGTTCGTGGACCTGGCTCCGGTGACCGATCCTGCGCTCATCCTCCGCACCATCGCCGGACCGTTGGGGGTGGAAACCGACCAGGCCGACCAGCTGGACCAGGTGTGCCGCCGGATCGGCGACGGTGAGCTGCTGCTGGTGGTCGACAACTGCGAGCACCTGGTCGAGGCGGTGGCCGTGGCCGTCGAGCAGCTGCTGGGGCGCTGTGCGGGCCTGCGGATCCTGGCTACCAGCCGGGAGGAGATCCGGGTGGGGTCCGAGGTGGTGTGGCGGGTGCCGCCGTTGAGCCTGCCGGCGACCGGGAACGGGGCCCGGGGCGAGGACGAGGGCGAGGACCTGGACCAGCCGTTCCTGGGCTCCGAGGCGGTGGAACTGTTCGTGGAGCGGGGCCGGGCCGCGCTGGGGAGCTTCGCGCCGCGCGGCGAGACGTTGGAGGCGGTGGCCGAGGTGTGCCGGCGCCTGGACGGCATCCCGCTGGCCATCGAGCTGGCCGCGGCGCTGGTGGGGAGCCTGCCGGTGCCGGACATCGCGGCCCGTCTCCACGACCGCTTCCGGCTGCTGGACCCGGGTGCCCGCAAGGGCGTGTCCCGGCATCGCACCCTGCGGGCCACCCTGGACTGGAGCTTCGACCTCTTGGACGAGGACGGCCGGAGGCTGTTCGTGCAGCTGGGGGTGTTCGTCGGCGACTTCACGCTCGCCGCGGCCGAGACGGTGGCGGGCCGGGACGCCGAGCCGCTGGCGGTGGTGCGGGGGCTGGGACGGCTGGTGGTGACCTCCATGGTGAACTGCGTGGCGGGCAGCGAGGGCGCCGATCGGTACCGGATGCTGGAGACCATCCGCCAGTACGCCCGCGAGAAGCTCGATGCCCTCGACGAGGCGGAGGCGGTCCACTGGCGCCACGCGGCCTACTACGCCGACTTCGCCGCCGAGGCCGAGCGCCACGTCCACGGCGCCGCCGGGTCGACGTGGCTGGCCCGGGTGGTGTCCGAGCTGCCCAACCTGCGCGAAGCGGTGGCGTGGGCCATGGGCCACGACGACGTCGAGATGGGCCTGCGGCTGGCCGGATCGCTGCGCTGGTTCTTCGCCCGGATGGCGCTGCTGGAGGAGGGAGCACGCTGGCTGGACGAGGGTCTGGCCCGTCGCGCCGACCTGTCCCCCGAGCTGCGCCTCATGGGCCTCACCGCCGCCAGCACCGTGGCCTGGATGCGCGGCGACTTCAGCCGGACCCGCGACCTGGGCGAGGAGGGCATCGCCGTGGCCCGCCAGCTCGGCGACCAGCACCAGCTCGCCATCGCGCTGATCGTCCGTGGCGCGGCAGTGGTCTACGAGGGCGACCTCGAGCGGGCCGAGCAGTGCTTCAAGGAGGCCCATGGCCTGTGCGAGCAGCTCGGCGACCGCTGGGGCCTGGCCTGGATGCTCACCTGCTGGTCGGTCGCCTCCCGGCGCAGCGGGCGGCCCGCGGTCGCCCTCGGCCAGCTCGAGGAGGCGCTGGCCATCTTCCGGGCGCTGCACGACCGCCACGGCCAGGTCCTGCCGCTGGTCAACCTGGCGCTCGCCGCCCAGGAGATGGGAGATCTCGACGAGGCGCACCGCCTGGCCAGCGAAGCCGCAGCCATCGCCACCAGCCTGCGGGACCGCCAGCTCCAGCACGTCTCGCTGTGCGTCCTGGGCCGGGTCGAGCTGTCCCGCGGTCATCTCGCCGCCGCCCGCGACCTGCTGGTCCACAGCATCCGGGGCTTCCCCGGCGGCCACAACCAGCTCATGGTGGCCATCGACCTCGAAGGGCTCGCCGTGTTGGCCGTCATGGCCGGCCACCCCGACGACGCGGCCACCGTCATGGGCTTCACCCACCAGCTACGGGAACGGTGGAAGATCACGCTCTCGGGGAACCGCGCCCGGGAGGTCGAGGACTGGCGAGACGCAGCCCGGGACGCCATCGGCGCCGACCGCTTCGACCTCGAGTTCGACCGCGGCCACGCGTTGGGCTTCGACGACGCCGTGGACCTGGCCGAAGCGGCGACCATCGCACCCGATTGAGGCGGCAGCACGGGGGAGTGTGCTGCCGTACCGGGTCCGTGGTCGCCGGTTCGCCCGCCCAAGGTGACGCCACCCAGCTCGACCAACGATCATCCGGGGGACCAGCGCTGATCCTCGCCGAGCTGGCCCGTCCGTCCCGGGTCGACCCCGGCAACGACCAGCACTGATCCCCCAGGCTCCGCCACCGGCTCCACCCTTGGCCATGCTTGTCCAGGCAGTGTCTAGGCCCTGTCAAAGTTCGCGCACCGGCGAAGGGTCGACGGACTGTGCGCGGGCTGTGCGCGACCGGAAGGCGCCGCCCGCGATGGTGTCGTCAAGGCATCTGGGACTCATAGCTCACCGTGGGGCCCAGGTTGCTGTCGCCGGGCTGGCCTGGGACGGACGGGACGGCCCGGCGACGTTCACGACGGAGCGACGACCTATGGACAGGGCACGAGGACCACACCACATGCCGACCTACCGCATCGATGTTCACACCGGGACCCTCAGCCCGGGCGCCCTGTCCGGCAACGACGCCAACATCCATCTGACGCTCTACGGGACGGACGCCAGCAGCGACGAGCTGGTGCTCGACCCCAACAGCGCCGACGGGAGCGAGAATGGCGGGTTCTCACTCCCGCTCGGCGAGCTGGGCGACGTCCAGCGCCTCCGGGTCCGCTACGACGACACCGGGCTGGGCCCGGCGTGGTTCCTCGACAGCATCACCGTCCGCAACGAGCAGTCGGGTGACGAGTGGACCTTCCCCTGCAACCGCTGGCTCGCTCGTCACAAGGACGACGGCGAGATCGAACGAACGCTCGATGTCGCGTGAGAGCCCCCGACAACTGAACATCCTCCCCCAGACGGCCTTCCCTCCCTGGGCCGTCAGACAGCGGGTGTCGCGCTGCTGTGGCGGCTGGCGCGACACCCCGAGGTCGGCATGCCTTCGCCGGTAGGCGGAGCCGGCGGGGGCACGCCGACCCTCTTGCCTCGTGGACGTCACCCTGCTACGTCACCTACCAGCGGTAGGCCTAGTCTGCAGGGCCGACGAGTGGGGCGGAGGTGCAGCGCATTGAGGTTCGGAATCCTCGGACCGCTCGAAGTGACCGAGGGCGGCCACCACCTCCGCGTCGGCGGTCCCAAGGTGCGCACCCTCCTCGCCGTCCTGCTGGTGCGAGCGAACGAGGTCGTCTCGGCCGACCAGCTGGCCGAGATCCTGTGGGAGCCGACCCCCTCGCCCGGAGGCGATGGCCCCGAGACTCGTTCCTCGCCCGTCGGCGATGGTCCCGAGACACGCTCGGCGCCCGGTGACCGGCTCAACGCCCTCCAGACCCAGGTGTCGCGGCTGCGAACGGCCATCGACCCGGTCAGCGAGCGCGCCGGGCGGCCGGAGCCGCGCCGGCTGCTGGGCTACGGCCAGGGCTACCTGCTCCAGGTGGAGCCCGACGAGCTGGACGCCATGGCGTTCGAGGCGGCCAGCCAGGAGGCCCGCGCCGCGCTGGCCCGCGGCGACGCCGCCGAGGCCTGGCGGCGGGCCGACGAGGCGCTGGCGCACTGGCGGGGCCGGGCGCTCGACGAGTTCGCGCACGAGCCGTTCGCCGAGGCCCGGGCCGCGCAGCTCGAGGAGCAGCGCCTGGTCACCGTGGAGTGCCGGGTCGACGCCGGCCTCGCGCTGGGCCGGCATCAGGTCCTCGTGGGCGACCTGCAGCAGCTCGCCACCCAGAACCCGCTGCGCGAGCCGTTGTGGGGCCAGCTGATGCTGGCCCTCTACCGGTCGGGGCGGCAGAGCGAGGCGCTGCGGACCTACGAGCGCCTGCGCCTCCACCTCGCCGACGAGCTGGGCATCAACCCCAGCGCCGAGCTGACCCGGCTGGAGGGGGCGGTCCTCGCCCAGGACCCCGCGCTGGACTGGCACGGTGCCCCGGACCTCGACGCCGCGACGGCCCCGTCCGCGCCGCCCGAGGCGCGACCGCGGCCCCCGACCGGCGAGCCCGGGGAGTCGACCGAGCGCGAGACCGTCCGGCCCGTCACGTTCCTGTTCACCGACGTCGAACACGGCACGGCGCTGTGGGACCGGGACCCGGCCGCCATGGGCGCAGCGCTGCGGGCCCACGACGCCCTGGTCCGCGCCGCGGTCGACGCCCACCACGGGCACGTCTTCGCCCGCCCCGGCGACGGGTTCTGCGCGGTGTTCGACCGGGCCGCCGACGCGGTGCAGGCCGCGGTCCAGGCCCAGTCCCGGCTCACCGCCCCCGACGGCGCCGGTCCGGCGGGACCGGCCGGACCGGTCCAGCTCCAGGTGCGGATGGCGATCCACACCGGCGACGCGGAGGAGCGGGAAGGCAACTTCTTCGGCACGGCCGTGAACCGCACGGCCCGCATGCGCGACGCGGCCCACGGCGGGCAGGTCCTGGTGTCGGCGACCACCCGCGAGCTGATCCTCGACGCCCAGACCGACGACATGGAGCTGACCGACATCGGCACCTGGCTGTTCGAGGGGTTCAGCCGTTCGGAGCGGGTCTACCAGCTCGACCACCCGACGCTTCGGACGGGGTTCCCGCCGCTCCGCTCCGGACGCCCCCAGACGGGCAACGCCATCCCCCGCACCCCGACGAGCTTCGTGGGCCGGCGCCAGGAGATCGAATGGGTCGCCGCCACCCTGGGCGAGCACCCGCTGGTCACCATCACCGGCGAGGGCGGAGTGGGCAAGACCCGCCTCGCGATCGAGGTCGCCCAGCGGACCACGCTCGCGCACTACCCCGACGGCGTCTGGTTCTGCGACCTGTCGGTCCACGACACCGAGAGCGTCGCCGAGGCCGTCGCAGCGGCGCTCAAGCTGGTGACCTCGGTGGGCGCGGACGTCCGCAGCCAGGTCGTCACCCACCTGCAGAGCGCGCGACTGCTGTTGCTGCTCGACAACTGCGAGCGGGTCCGGGAGCCGGTGGCCGAGCTGGTCACCGACATCCTGACCGCCGGGTCGGAGGCGAGGTTCCTGGCCACCAGCCGGGCCCCGCTGCGGGTCAGCGGGGAGCACGTCCTCCAGCTCGACACCCTGGCCCTACCCGCCGAGGACGACCCCCGGCCGGCCACGGCGCCGGCGGTCCGCCTGCTGGTCGATCGAGCCCGCGCCGCCGGCGCGCAGGTCGATGAGCAGGACCCGGCGCTCGTCGCCATCGCCCGGGAGCTCGACGGCATGCCGTTGGCCATCGAGCTGGCAGCACCGCGGCTGGCCATGATGTCGGCCCAAGCCCTGGCCGAGCGCCTCGACCGGCACCTCGAGCTGCTGTCGGGCAGCGGCGGGCGCCCGGAGCGGCAGCGGACGCTGCGGGCCACCATCGACTGGTCCTTCGACCTGCTGAGCCCGGACGCACGGCAGCTCTTCGGTGCGCTGTCGGTGTTCAGGGGCGGGTGGACGCTGGAGGCCGCCGAAGCCATCACCGTCGCCACCGGCCTGGACGCCGAGGCGGTCGCACCGCTGGTCGCCGAGCTGGCCGAGCAGTCGATGATCCGGGTCGACCTTCCCGCCCAGGGCACGGCGCGCTATCGGCTGCTGGAGACGCTGCGGGCCTACGCCGCCGACCACCTGGCCGCGGCCGGCCAGTACGACATTGTGGCCGAGACCCACGCGCAGCACTTCATCGGCATCGCCGAGAAGGCGGCGCGCTACCGCCGCGGACCGCTCGAGCCCGCGTGGATCAGCGAGATCGAGGTCGAGTTCGACAACCTCCGGGCGGCCTACCGCTGGGCCATCGATTCGGGGCGGGCCGCCGATGGCCTGCGCCTCCTGGCGGCGCTGTCCGAGGACATCATGCGCGATCGGCTGGAGCTCGGGCGCTGGGCCGAGGAGCTGGCCGACCTGCCGGCGAGCGCGGAGGAGCCACTGCGCGCCGTCGCGCTGGGGATCGCGGGCCACACCGCGATGATCGAGTTCCGCGCCGACGACGCGCTGCGTCTCAGCCTCCAGGCACTGGAGGTCGAGCAGGCGACCGATGCACCACCCTCGTGGATCCCCCGCACCACTCTCGCCCTGATGATGGCTCTGGGGTTCGCCGAGGGCGACGCCCGGAAGCACCTGCGGAGCCTGGAGGAGATCAGCGAGGCGACCGGCGATCCCCTCCCCGCTGCGGTCGCTGACTTCGACCGCTGCCGCATCGCCGCGCTGGTCGGGACTCCCGGCCGGTCCCTCCACGCCGCGGAGCGGCTGCTCGCCGCCGCCGAACGGTCGGGGAACCCGACCCTGCTGGCGATGGGGCTGGTGTCCCACGGACGCGCTGTCGCTGCGACCGATGCCGCCCAGGCCGTCGCCGACTACCGACGGGCGATCCACATGGCCTCGTCCGTGGGCAACACCGTCCTCAGCCAGCAGGCGATCCGGGCCCTCGAGGAGCTGAACGCCGTGGCGGGCGACCGGACGGCCGCGCTCGCGGCGCTCCGCACCGTCGCGACCACCTTCGAGCGGTCGGGCAACGTCACCGAGCAGCTCCAGACCGTGATCAGCATGCTCGACCCGCTGGCGGCCATCGATGCCTGGGGGCCACTGGCCACCATCTGTGGAGCGCTGGGCCAGACCCCGTGGCGTCTGTCGTCCGGATCCCAGGACATGGAGGCCGGCGTCGCCACGGCACTCGGCCAGGACGAGTACCTGGCGCGGCACCAGGCGGGCGCGGCGATGTCGCCGTCCGAGCTGGTGGCCTTCGTGTCGGGGGTGATCAAGCAGTTGGCCGGCGATGGCTGACGGTGCTGGCGGCCTCGACGACCGGCGGCTGGATCAGCTCCGCCAGGTCGGCGACCCGGTGGCGGACGAGCTGGCCGCCGAGCTGCTGCACGAGCACCCGGAGCTCGACGAGCGGGCTCTGGTGCGCCTGGTGCTCGACCACATCGGTCCCACCGCCCCGGGCACCAACGACCACGTCCGCCGGTGGATGACCGACGGGCCGCCGCTCCCCGACTGGGCCGAGCTGGACCGCATCTGCGCCGGCCAGGAGTTCTTCGGCGACTGGCCGCTGCCCATCGCCACGGCGCTGTTCTGCGTGTCGCTGCCTGGCGCGTACGCCGCGGCCGCCGGCAGCCGGGTCCTCACGATGACCTCCGACCTCGCCACCGGCAACCTCGCCCGACGGGCCGTCGAGACGGGCCAGATGCTGTTCGACGTGATGGACATGGGTCGGTCGTCGCCCGACAGCCTCCAGCCGGGCGGCCAGGGCTACCTCACCATCCGCGGTGTGCGGCTCCTCCACGCCGTCGTCCGCCAGACCGTCCTGGCGGCCAACCGGGCCGGACTGAACCCCGATGCCGACCCCGGCGGTTGGTCGGCCGCATGGGGCCAGCCCGTCAACCAGGAGGACCTCCTCGGCACCCTGCTCACCTTCACCGTCGCCGTGTTCCACGGTCTGGACCGGCTCGGCATCCCCTACGACCGGGAGGCCGCGGACGACTACCTCCACACCTGGTGCGTGATCGGGCACCTGATCGGGATCCGGCCCGGCCTGCTCCCGGTGGAGCGGACCGTCGGGGAGGATCTCGCCCGCCTGATCGCCCGGCGCCATCACCGCGAGAGCGACGCCGGGCTCCGGCTCACGGCATCGCTCCTGCACTACATGGAGGTGTCGATGCCGCTGGGGCTCCACAAGCTCCCCCGGACGCTCATGCGCCGGATGCTGCCGCCCGGACTGCCCGACATGCTGGGCGTCCCGCCTGCTGCGTGGTGGCACGGCGGCCTCGACGCCATCGCCTGGTCCGCACCGCTCCTGGCTCGCCTCCCGGGCGAGGCGCGGCTGGTGCAGGCGCCGAGCGCCGTGCTCGGCCGGGCCTTCCTGCGCATGGTCGTCGAGCGCACGCTGGACAGGCAGCTCCCACCGTTCCGCCTCGATCCGCAGGTGGCAGACCAGCTCTCCTTGCGGACCTCCCACGTTCGGCACACCATGCGCCGCCGACGCCACCGCATCCGGCAGCAGCAGGCGCAGCGGTGATCGGTCCCGCGCGCGGCCTCGCCCCGACCACGGAGCGGCAGAAGGAGCGGGCCGAGCGCGGCGTGCGCCGCCGGCAGCTGGTCCCCCCGCCCGGGCCTGTCCCGGTCGCGCGGCCGATCCGGTCCGCCGACGTCCGGGACATCGCCAGCGACGGCTATCCGCTGTGGGAGTCGCTCGAGACGATGCAGCTGCGCAACCGCCGCATCACCATCGCCTACCACGACCTCGCCGAGCGGCTCGCGACGATGATCGCCGCCGCCGATCCCGAGCCCGACGGCCCCCGGGACGCCAACTGGTGCCACTTCGCCTGCTGGTCGTCCAAGAGCGTCGGGACCTGGATCTCCGCGGACGCCGTGCCCGAGCCGCTGCAGCGGGCGAAGGGCCCCCGGCTCGTGGTGGGAGCGCTGATCGCTGCCACCCGGTGGCTGCTCCAGCGGGGCCACGGGGCCAGCTATCGCTCGCTCGCGGCCGGCAACCGGTTCGTCTTCCTGGAGATGGGGACGGCCATCACGCTGTTCCTGGAGGAGTTCGGCAGCATCGACCGCGACAAGCCGGACGAGCTGCAGTGGTCGCTGTACTGGGAGCACGTCAAGCGGACGGTCGACCAGCTGAGCCTGCTCGATCCGAGTTGGCTGCCAACCTACGCGCCCGAGCCCGTCGACCTGCGCCTCGCGCTGCGCCAGTACTACGAGGCCCTGTTCTGTCCCGACCCGGACCGGCGGGCCCAGCTCGTGCTGGCCGGCAACGTGCTGGCGGTGTCCTACGAGCAGCGCCGTCTCGCCGGGTACCTGTCGGCGTCGCTGGCGCTGTTCACCGACCGGGCCATGCGCAACCTGGTCCGGACGCGCTCCGGCGACGTCGGGGGCCTGAGGCGCTGGCCGTCGAGGATGTACATCCGGCTGATGACACGGGGCCTGGTGCTGAACCTGCCGGGCGAGCAGCTCCGGGTGGGCCGGGCGCTGCCCTGCCCGTCGCAACCGCCGGGGGCTCCGCTGTTCCCCACCGACCTGGCGACCATCCAGCTTCCCGTCCTGCAGGCCCTGTTGACCCGCTACGACCTCACCAGCGGCAATCCTCGCCGCTGTCGCGTCCGGGACTGGGCCTCCTACGACGAGCGGATGAGCTACATCACCAACCTGTTCCGCTCCCGCCAGCAGTGCGCGGCGCTGTTCGAGGCCCCGTTCCCACCGCAGGCCGAGGAGTCGCTGCTGGCCGGCCGGCTCGAGACGTAGGCCCGGGCCGCGCCCGCGGCGGAACCGGTGAACGAGCCTGCCAACTAGGGTTTCGCCATGACCGTCGTCGTCTCCGGGTCGATCGCCACCGACTACCTGATGTCGTTCCCGGGCAAGTTCCGGGAGCAGCTGGTCGCCGAGAACCTCGACCGCCTGTCGGTGAGCTTCCTGGTGGACAGCCTGACGGTCCGGCGCGGCGGGGTGGGCGCGAACATCGCCTTCGGCATGGCGCAGCTGGGACTGAGGCCGGTGCTGCTGGGGTCGGCGGGGTGCGACTTCGGCGAGTACCGCGACTGGCTCGATGCCGCTGGCGTGGACACCACGGGCGTCTACGTCGCCGAGGAGCTCTACACGGCCCGGTTCCTCTGCACCACCGACCAGGAGAACAACCAGATCGCGTCGTTCTACCCGGGAGCGATGGCCGAGTCGTCACTGGCGTCGCTGCGGGGCCTGCTCCCCCAGATCGAGACCCCGGACATGCTGGTCGTGGCGCCCAGCGCCCCGGACGCGATGGCCATGCTGACCGACGAGGCGCGCGAGCTGGGCATCCCCTTCGCGGCCGACCCGAGCCAGCAGCTGGCCCGGCTGGACGGCGCCGAGATCGAGCACCTGGTGCGGGGCGCGTCGTACCTGCTGGCGAACGACTACGAGATCGGGCTGCTCCGCCAGAAGACGGGGTGGACGATGGACGACATCATGGCCGCCGTCGAGGTGTGCGTGATGACCCGGGGAGCGCACGGCTGCACCATCTACCAGCGCGACGGCGACGAGATCGTGGTGCCCGCCGTGCCCGAGGAGCGGATCGCCGATCCGACCGGCGTGGGCGACGGCTTCCGATCCGGCCTGCTCGCGGGGCAGGAGTGGGGGCTGTCGCTGGAGCGCAGCGCACAGGTGGGGTCGCTGCTCGCGACCTACGTCCTGGAGCAGGTCGGCACCCAGGAGTACACGATCGACGCCGACGTCTTCGTCAAGCGCTTCCGGGCCGTGTTCGGCGATGCGGCCGCCGACGACGTCGCCCAGCACGTGATCGACTGACCGTTGAGTGACTGTTGACTGACTGATCGACGGACTGCTGCGTCGATGCTCGTGCCGACGGCCGTCGAGCTGTTCGGCCCGTCCTGATCCGCCGGCGGGCGGCGGCGCGGGCGGCCAGGCCCGTGGTTGGCTAGGAGGATGCTCACCCCGTTCGAGGAGGCGGTGGCCAAGGTCCTCGAGGCCCTGCGGCCCGGCGACGTGGTGACCTACGGCGAGGTCGCCGAGGAGGCCGGGTACCCCGGTCGGGCCCGGGCGGTCGGCCGGTTCCTGGCCGAGAGCGGCGGTAGCTACCCGTGGTGGCGGGTGGTCACGGCATCCGGCCGGCTGGTTCCCGGCCACGAGGAGGAGCACGCCCGCCGCCTGCGGGCCGAGGGCCACGCTGTCAGCGCGACCAGGGTCCGGATGGCGAACGCCTAGCGTGGGTGCGCGGCAGCACCTTGTGTTCCGGCCCATCCTGGGGTTACATACCATCACGGCGTCCACCGGCGGGGTGGGCGTGGCGGAAGGGTTGGCGGGAATGGCGGATCTCCCCACCTTCGAGCAGTTCGAAGACCTCCACGCCAGGGAGGGGACCTGCCCCCGGGCCTGGGTCCCCACGGACCCGCCCGGGGGCAGGTCCTGTTTTCCACCCCGCTCGGCAGCACCCGCCTCCCCGTTGATCCTCCCGTTCGTCCCAGGCCCTGGATCGGGCCACCATGGCGGTGCGACCACCCCCAGCAGCGCCGCCATGGTGGCCCTCTTCAGGTCGGGGACCACCCACCGGCGGGTGGGAACCGTCGGGACAAGGCGAGATGACGCTACGGCGTCACTCGTCGCCGTATGTTGACAACAGCGCGACGGTGTTTTGGGGGGCGGGGTCCCGGAGCCTGCTCGATCTCGGAGCGTCCGCCTCGCCCCGGCACGAGCGGCCCGACTCCGACCCCCCTTGCTCTCGCCGCCGCCTGACCTCAGCGTCGAGCGGGGGCGGGTACGCGCTCGAGGTGATCAGCGGCGGCCCTCGCACCGCCAGCCCGGCTGAACGAGGCCTGGACCCGCGTCGCGCCCGCCCGGAGGGCCGGGTCGGTCAGGACGGCCTCGACGGCCTGGCGCAGCTCGTCGACCCCGACCCGGCGGAACTTCACCCGCACCCCGGCGCCCGCCCGCACCACCTGCTGGGCGATGGTGGGCTGGTCGTCGCGGATGGGCGCCACCACCAGCGGTACGCCGTGGAGCAGCGCCTCGCAGACGGTGTTGTTCCCGCCGTGGCAGACGACGGCCGAGAGGTGGGGCATCAGCGCCAGCTGGGGAACCTGGGCCGCCACGAGCACGTTCGGAGCGCCCCCGAGCGACCCGACCAGGTCCGGTGGCGCGACCACCACCGCCCGGACGTCCATCCCCGCCAGTGCCTCGATCGCGACCGCGAAGAACCGCCCGCCGTTGTGCCCGTTCAGGGTGCCCAGCGACACCAGCACGGTCGGCGCGGCGTCGCCCCCGTCGCCGCGGAGCCAGTCCCAGGCGAAGGGCGTGTGGGCTCCGCCCTCGACATCCACCGACGGCCCCACGAAGACGTAGTGGTCGGGGAATCCCGAGCCGCCGACGAACACCTCGGTCGAGAACACCAGCACCAGGTGGCGGGAGAACCGGAGGTCCAGCGCTGCGGCGACCTGCTCGTCCACCCCGGCCGACCGGAGGAAGTCGCGCTGCAGGCCGTCGGCCCACTCCCGCACCTTGGGCAGGAGCTCGACCGGATCGGACAGGGTGGCCGAGGTGGTGGCCGAGGTCGCCCACGACAGCCCGAGCGCCTCGGCCACCGCGACGCCCGCCAGGGCCTGCTGGTCCACCAGCAGGGCGTCGGGCATGAACCGCCGCACCGCGTCCTGGACGCCGGGCAGCATGTCGTGCGCCAGCGGCAGCAGGAACTCGGCCACCAGGTGCTTCAAGGCCGCGGGCCCGCGCCGGTCCGGTGCCCGGGAGCCGATGGCGTCGCTCAGCGACCGTGACAGCGGAACCGGCAGCAGGGTGAGGTCCCCGGGGAGGGCGCCGGCCACGACGTCCTCCGGGCCCGCCCAGGCCACGTCATGACCGCGGCGGGCCAGCTCCCGGCCGACGGCGACGGTCGGCTGCACGTGGCCGACCATGGGTGGGACGACGATCAGGAAGCGGCTCATGCACTAGATCCGGCGGGCGATCAGCCGGTAGGCGTTCCCGGCCGTCCGGCTGCCGGGACGGCGCAGCCGGGCGTCCTTCAACCCGTCGGCCACCTTGCTCGCCGCCATCACGGGGAGCGCCGCGGCGAACAGGACCGGGCGCGCCACCCGGTGGGCCAGCGACGGCGCCGGCAGCCAGGGCAGGTGGGGACTGCGGGCCAACCGCTGCAGCACCAGCCCGACCGCGTTGAACAGCTCGCCGCCGAACGTCGCCTCGCCCCGCTCGACCGACAGGACCTCGAAGCCCGCGCCCTCGAGCGCGGCCACCATCGCGTCGCAGGTCACGAAGTGCTGGTGCTGCGGCTGACCCCACTGCCACCAGTAGCGCCCCAGCCGGCGGGACCAGGGCGAGGCGGGATCGGGCATCTCGATCATCAGGTGGCCGCCCGGTTGGAGGACCGTGGCCGCCGCCACCAGCTCGCGGCGGGGGTCGCGGGTGTGCTCCAGGTAGTGGTGCATGCTCATGACGTCGTAGGAGCGGGGCAGGCGGCCGGCCAGCTCGGGGAAGGTGCCGCGGTGGGCGGTGTCGATCCGGCCCCGCCGCTGCGCCTCCTCCACCGTCTCGCTCATGTCCAGGCCGTCGAAGATGGCCTCCGGCCAGCGCTCGCGGGCGGCGAGGCAGAAGTGCCCGTGGCCCGTCCCCACGTCGAGCCAGGCCGTCGGCTCGGCGAAGCGGGCCAGCGACTCGACCCGCCGGCGGTAGAGCGGCGCCAGCGCCGCGAAGCTCACCTCGGTCAGCTCCTCGCCGAGCCCCTCGTAGAAGTCCTGGTAGTAGTAGTCGAGGCCGGCGGGAGTGAGGGCCGGGTTCTGGAAGATGTGGCCGCAGTCGCGGCACTCGTCGAGGTGGAACGTCCCGGGCTTGTGCTGCACCAGGTCGGTGACGTCCAGCCGGCCCTCCAGCGCGGCGGATCCACACCAGGCGCAGGTAGCACGCCGGGGCTCGAACAGGGTCTCGGTGGCGGGCGGCACCGGGACCGGACGGCCGGCCCGCAGCGTCTCCCGCAGGCGGGTGTCCCAGTAGCCGACCCACGCGGTGCGCAGGTTGGCGGCCCAGGCCCGGGGCAGGCGGAGCACGCTGCCGGCCAGCCGGTCGGGCGGGACGAACGACCGGGCGCTGGCCTCTGGCGCCGCCAGACTGAACACCAGCGCCGGCTGGGCAGCCCAGGTGGCCAGGGCGGCCGCGGCGGCGGGTGGGGCGAGGAGCAGCCCCGCCGTCATGGCGGCCAGGTGCAGCGTCTCCAGGCCGACCAGGATCGGGGCCAGCGATCCGTAGGGCCAGCCGTAAGCCGTGATCTCCTGGAGCTCCCGCCAGCGGTCCCGCACCGTCGCCGGGGCGGCCCGCACGCCCGGCGTCACCCGCATCGCGGCCGCGGTCGGCGCATGGCGCTGGGCGGCGAGCGTCTGGCGGACCAGCTGGCCCCGGTCCAGGGACACGGTTCCGTCGGCCTTGGCCCGGGTCCCGTGTCCCGGGTCCATGCGACCGGTGAGCGTGGGGTGGAGGGCCACCACCTCGTGGGCGCCGCCCGGGGTGTAGAAGGCATCGGTCCCGAGCCGCTCCGGTTGGACCCGGCGCAGCAGGCGCAGGGCCCGCTCGATCGGGAGGTCGCCCGGGACGAGGTCCACGACCTCGGCCCCGCTGGCCTCCATGTCGGCCCGGACGGCCGCGAGCGCGCGGTCGTCGACCACGGCACCGCTCACGGCGACCACGTCGACCTTGCCCCGCGCGTCGTCACCCGGATGGGGGCTGGGCTGGTGCAGGCTCGTCACCCGTCGACGGCGGCGGCGCAGCTCGACGGCCTCGACCACGTGCGCCACGGCCATGGCCCACAGCAGGGCGCCGATCACACGGCGCGGAAGTCCCCCAGCCACGACGCACGTCCCCCTTCTCGCGTCCGCCGCCCTGGTCAGAGATTATGGACCAGACAACGAATCTGTGCCAGTTTGTTGACCAATCAGTGGGATCGGGGTCGATAGTTGAACGATAGGCAGCAGGATCTCGTTGGGCGGACCTGCCTGGTGACGGGCGCCAACACCGGCATCGGTCGGGCCATCGCGACCGGGCTCGCCCACCGGGGCGGTCGGGTCCTCCTGGCCTGCCGGTCGGCCGACCGGGCCCGGGAGGTCGTCGACGAGATCGCGACGTCGGGGGGCGCAGGCTGCGCCGAGCACGTTCCGCTGGACCTCGCCGACCTGGCCTCCGTCCGGGCTTGCGGCCGGCTCCTGGCCCGCCAGGGCGAGCGGCTCCACGTCCTGGTCAACAACGCCGGCGTCGCCGGGCAGCGGGGTGTGACCGAGCAGGGCTTCGAGCTGGCCTTCGGCGTCAACCACCTGGGCCACTTCCTGCTGACGATGCTGCTGCTGGAGCCACTGCGGACCGCAGGCCGAGCCCGCATCGTCAACCTGGCCTCCCGGGCCCACTACGGCGCCAAGGGCATCGACTTCGACGCCGTGCGCCAGCGGACCCGCACACCCGCCGGGCTGGTCGAGTACCAGATGTCGAAGCTCTGCAACGTGCTCTTCACCCGGGAGTTGGCGCGGCGGCTGGACGGCGTGGCGGTGACGTCCTACGCGGTCGACCCCGGAGTCGTCGCCTCCGACATCTGGCGCCGGGTGCCGTGGCCCGTCCGGCCGGCGATCACCCGGTTCATGGCGTCCACCGAGGACGGGGCCCGGACACCGCTGCAGTGCGCGACCGCGCCGGGCTTCGAGGCCCACGACGGGTGCTACTTCCAGCAGGGCGAGGTGCAGGAGCCGAGCCCGGTGGCCACGGCCGAGCTGGCCGCGGAGCTCTGGCTCCGCAGCGAGGTCTGGACCCGCCCCTTCTGCTAGCCGGTGCTGCTAGCCGGACGGGGGGATCACGGGGGATCACGGGCGGATCACCGGCGGAAGGCGAGGACGTGGTACTCCCAGCCCCCGGCCCGGGCCAGCGCCTCCACGCCGGCCACCGACGCCACCGCCTCGGTCTGGCCGAGCTCGCCGTAGATCCGGCGCAGCGCCGGATAGGTGGGCAGGGTGCGCTCGGTGACGTCCTCGTCGACCAGCGGCTCGAAGCCGGTGCCCCGGGCCAGGCGCTGGTAGCCGGCCGCCGTCAGCGGCCGGGCCGAGCTCCCGTACCAGCTCCCAACCCAGAACTCCGCGACGTTCTCGGCCACCGTTGCGAGCGCGTCGGGAGCCACCAGGAAGTCCGAGAGCGCGAGGGTCCCGCCGGGGCGCAGCACGCGGGCCGCCTCCCGGAAGAACGCCTTGCGGCTCGGGAAGTGGAACACGCACTCCACGGCCAGCACGTGGTCCACGGTCCCGTCGGCCACCGGCAGGCGGCAGCCGTCGCCGGTCACGAACCAGATCGGGTCCAGCGCAGCGCTCTCGAGGCCGGCGACCTCCTCCGCGGCCTCGGCGACCAGCCGCCGCCCCCACTGCAGCTGGCGGAGGTCGATGTTGACCCCGAGCAGCCGGCAGCCGCGGTGCCGCCACCGGATGTGGTCCAGCGTTCCGCCGAACCCGCAGCCGACGTCGAGGACCGAGGAGCCGCCGGCGACCCCACCGGCCCCGACGATCCGCTCGGTCATGGCCTCGGCCGCGGCGAGGTAGCGGTCCGGGCTGTCGTCGGTCCGGCTCGGGTCGTCGAACAGGCCCCAGTGGAAGTGGCGCCAGTAGCCCGGCGGCCGGTCCCCGGCGTCGAGCTTCTCGATCTCGGCGTCGATGTACGGCAGGTCGATGGTCGGCATGTCTCTCCCTCCCGACGGGATCACCGCGCCCCGACCGCCGCGATCAGCCCTTCCAGCCGATCCGCGGCGGCGGCCGGGCCGCCGGCTGCCGTCAGCGACGCCCGTACGCGCTCGGCAGCGGTGCGGTAGCGCGGGTCGGTCAGCACCGCGTCCAGCGCCTCGCGCAGCATCGGCACCGTGACCCGCCCGTACTTGACGCGGACCCCGACCCCCGCCCGCACGACCTGGCCGGCCACCACCGGCTGGTCGTCGCGGATCGGCGCCACCACCAGCGGCGCCCCGTGGGCCAGGCTCTCGCAGACCGTGTTGTGCCCGGCGTGGCACACGACCGCGGCCGCCCGCCCGAGCAGGGCGAGCTGGGGGACCCGGGGCAGGACGAGGACGTTCGGCGGCGGGTCCGGCAGGAGATCGGGCGGCGCGACCACCACCGCCTTCACCCCCCGCTCCCCCAGCTCGGCGAGCACCGCGGCTGCCGCGGCGAAGAACCGCTCCCCGGCCCGGTTGACCGTGCCCAGGGTGACCAGCACCAGCTGCTCGGTCCCGTCGAGCCACTCCCAGGGGAACGGCGGGTCGCTGGGCCGCAGGCCGAAGGACGGGCCGACGAACGCGACGTGCTCCGGGAGCGAGGCGGTCGGCCCGACCAGCTCGGGGACGGTGAAGGCCAGGATCAGGTGGGGCGAGAACAGCGGGTCGACCGCGGCTGCACGCCCGGGATCGACGCCCGCCTCGACCAGCAGGGCCCGGGTCTGGTCCCGTACCCACCGACCCAGCTTGGGCACCTCGGGCAGCGGGTCCACGAGGTCGCCGGAGCTGGTGGCCGAGGTGACCCACGGGAGGCCCCGCAGCTCCGCCACAGCGACGCCGGCCAGGGCGATCTCGTCCACCACCAGCACGTCCGGATCGAAGGTCTCGACCGCCGCGTGGACCCCCGGCAGCATCACCCGGGCCACGGGCAGGACGAAGTCGGTGAACATCGTGGTGTACGCCAACACGCCCCCTGGACCTCGGTGGGCCCGATCGTCCAGGGCGGCCAGCAGCGCGGGCGGGAGGGGGTCGGGGATGGGGAGCAAGGTGGCCGAGGGCGGCAGCAGCTCCTCGGCCACCGCTGCATAGCCGCACCAGGCGACCGCGTGGCCGCGCCGGGCCAGCTCGCGGCCCAGGGGGACCGTGGGATTGGTGTGGCCGACCAGCGGCGGGACGACGATCAGGAACCGGCCCACGTCACCGGCCCAGGTGCTGGCGGATGTGGGCGAGGATCTCGCGGGTGTGCGCGAAGACCCGCAGGTGGTCGGCCTCGGGGATCACGTGCACCGTTGCCGCGGGCACCAGGCGCTGCAGCGTCGCCGCCTGGGGGTACATCTCCGACGCGTCGCCGAAGACCGCGGTGACCGGCCCCGCCATCCGGCCCCAGTCGGCGTCGGTCAGCGTGGCGTCGGTGCGCACCTCGTCGACCAGGCTGGTCTCCAGCAGGATGCGGCGGGCCCGAGCCGTCGCGGCGGCCGCCTTGCGCTCCGACCACTCCTCCAGCGCCGCCATGGCCTCGTCCATGGTGAGCCCGTCGCGCATGCGGGCGACGGCCTTTTCGAGCTTGGCGCCGACGAGCTCGGTCCACCCCGGGATCGGCAGGACCGGGTCCACGAGGAACAGCGAGCCGACCCGCTCCGGGTGGCGGGCCGCCGCGAACGACGCGACCGCGCCGCCGTAGCTGCAGCCCACCAGGTGGACCGGGGTCGCGATGCCGAGTGCGTCGATCAGGGCCACGAGATCGGCGACGTGGTCGGCGAGCCGGTAGCCGGAGGCCACGAACTGCGAGCGGCCGTGGCCCCGCAGGGCGTAGAGCACGCAGTCGGCGACGGTGGCGAGCGGCATGCCCAAGGTGAAGCTCAGGCCCGAGTGGTCGACGAAGCCGAGACCGTGGACGAACACCAGCACCGGCCGCGGCTGCCGGTCCGCCCGGTCGCCGGCCTCGCCGGCCTCGCCGGCCTCGCCGGCCTCGCCAGCCTCGCCAGCCTCGCCAGCATGGTCGTCCGGGACGAGGCAGTAGCGGTTGACCTTGAGCTCCACGCCGTTGGCGTGCACCGTGGCCATGGGCAGGGCGCGGGTCAGGCAGTCCGGGCGACGGCCCCGGCCCGGGAGCGCTCGACCGAGTCCACGACGAAGTCGACCACGTCGCCCACCGTCAGCTCGATGAGGTCGTCGAGCTCCATGTCCGAGAACCAGGGGATGAAGTCGACCCGGCCCTCGTACGCGTCGATGAGCCGCTCCGCGATCTCCATGACCTCCATGCTCTCGAGCTCGATGTCGACGGCGAAGGTCGAGTCGAGGCCGGCCTGGCACTCCTCCCAGTACACGCGGCCGACGACGTCGATGATGGTCTCCTCGACCGTCGTCCGCACCGAGGCGTACAGCGCGCCGTCCCTGGTCATGACGTCCCCCTCGCTTCCCCAGATCCTCCCCCGCCTATTGACCGACAATAACACATGACGAATTTTGCTGAACAGATGGCCCCGAGCAGCCAGAATTCTTGACGGATGACGGACCCGTCGGGATACTGATGCGATGGCTGGGGGGAGCCGAGCGGTCGCGATCGTCGGCATGGCCTGCGTCATGCCCGGGGCGGCCGACGTCGAGGCCTTCTGGGCCAACGTCGTCGACGGCGTCGACTCCGTGACCGAGGTCCCGCGCACCCGGTGGAACCCCGACCTCCACTTCGACCCCGACGTGGACAGCACTGCCCGTCGGGGCCCCGGCGACGAACCGATGAGCGTCTCCAAGTGGGGTGGCTGGATACCCGACGTGGGCTTCGACGCCCTGGCCCTGGGCATCCCGCCAGCCAGCCTGGCCAGCATCGATCCCGCCCAGCTCCTGGCGCTCAAGGTGGCGGCGGACGCCCTGGTCGACGCCGGCTACGGCTCCGGTGGCTTCGACCGCGACCGGGCCTCGGTGATCTACGCGACCGGCTCGGGCGGCGCGTCGGACCTGCCGGCCGGGTTCCTGTTCCGGCTGCTGCTGCGGAGCCACGGCGTGCCTGCGTCGGCCCTCCCACCCGAGCTCGACGCCTTCCTGCCCGAGTTGACCGAGGACGGGCTGCCGGGGGTCCTCACCTCGGTCATCGCCGGTCGGGTGGCCAACCGGCTGGACCTCGGGGGCAAGAACCTCACCGTCGACTCGGCCTGCGCCTCGGTGCTGGTCGCCCTGGACATCGCGTGCAACGAGCTGGCCGGCCACAGCAGCGACCTGGTGCTCTGCGGCGGGGTGGACCTCCACAACGGCGCGCAGGACTACGTCAGCTTCACCGCCGCGCACGCCCTGTCCCGGTCGGGCCGCTGCCGCTCCTTCGACGTGGACGCCGACGGCATGACCCTGGCCGAGGGTGTGGGCTGCCTGGTGCTCAAGCGCCTCGACGACGCCGAGCGCGACGGGGATCGCATCTACGCGGTGGTGCGTGGGGTCGCCGGATCGTCCGACGGCCGCCACCTCGGCCTCACCGCCCCCCGCCAGGAGGGCCAGGAGCGGGCGGTGCGCCGGGCCTACGCCGAGGCCGCCCTCTCCCCGGCCGAGGTGGGGTTGGTCGAGGCCCATGGCACGGGGACGCCGACCGGCGACCGGACCGAGCTGAGCACGACGACGGCGGTGTTCGCCGAGGCGGGGGCGGCGCCGGGGTCGGTGGTCATCGGCTCGGTGAAGTCCAACATCGGGCACATCAAGTGCGCCGCCGGCGTGGCGTCGCTGATCAAGGCGGCCAAGGCCGCGTACCACGGCGTGCTCCCGCCGACCCTCCACGTCACCCAGCCCAACGAGGTCTGGGACCCGGTCACCAGCCCGTTCGTCTTCCTGGACCAGGCCCGCCCGTGGCTGGAGGAGCGGCGGGTGGTGGGCGTGTCGTCCTTCGGCTTCGGCGGGACGAACTTCCACGCCCTCCTCGAACGGCACCCACCGGCGACCACCGTGGTGACCGGGCGGCCACAGTGGCCGGCCGAGCTGCTCGTGCTCCACGGCCCGGACGAGGCGAGCGCTCCGGGCGGCGACCTCGATCACCGGCTGGACGCCCTGGCCGCCCGCCTGGCTGAGGAGCTCGCCACCCCCCGGCCGGCCGACCGGGGCCGGCTCCGGGACCTCGCCGCGGCGGCCGCCGCCGAGCCCAGCGAGGGCCCGGCCCAGCTCGCGCTGGTGGTCGACAGCCTCGACGACCTGGCAGCGAAGCTGGCGGCCGCCCGGGACCGGCTCCCGATGCCCGGCGTGTACCGGCGGGACCCGGCGGCCGGCGAGACCCCTCCCTCGGCCGTGGCGTTCCTGTTCCCCGGTCCGCGCGCGGTCCGGCCGGGCATGGCCGCCGACGTCCTCGTCGCGTTCCCGGGGCTGCGGGAGGCCGCTCGCCGTAGCCCGTCGACCGCGGTGATGCTGCCGCCCCAGCCCTTCGGCGAGGGCCACCGTCGGCAGCAGGCTGCGCTGGGCGACGCCTCAGGGGAGGCTCTGCCCGTCGCGAGCCTCGCGCTCGCGCATGCCCTCGCCACCTGCGGCGTCGCCCCCGACCACCTCGTCGGCGACGAGAACCCGCTGCTCGCGACCCCGGAACGCCGCGCGGCGCTGCGCTCGTGGCTCCGGTCCGTCGCCCGCGGCGAGCCGGCTGACCCGGTGCCGTGGGAACCGTTCCCCGGGACCGCCGAGCCGCGCGCTGCGCCGGCGCCGGCATCGGTCCGGGACCGGGTCCGGGAGCTGGCCGACGACGGCGTCCGGGTCTTCGTCGAGGTCGGTCCGGGAGCGGCGCTCACCGGGGTGGTGACGCAGGCGCTGGTCGACCGGTCCCATGTGGCGGTCCCGGTCGACCAGCCCGGCGACCACGGCGTCACGTCGCTGCTCCACGCCTTGGCGCAGCTGGCGGTGGCCGGCGTCCCGAACGGAACCGAGGCCCTGTCGGCCGGCCGGGGCGCGGAACCCCACCGGTGGACCGAGCCCGGACCCCGACCCCAGTGGCTGGTCAACGGGCACTGCGCGCGCCGGGCGACGGGCGAGCCCCTGCCCAAGGGCCTGCGCCCGGCCCACGAGGCACCGCTCATCCACATCGGCCGCGGTCCGGCGCCCGACGGCGACGGGGCCGAGGCGACGGGGCCCGCGGTCGGCGACCTGACCGCCGGCCAGCTCGCCGCCGTCACCGAGTACCTCCGGATCCTCCAGGGGATGGTCACCGCCGGCAGCGACATCGTCCGCGGCCACGTCGAGGCGAGCCGAGCCGGATGACCGCCCTGCCGGCCGATCCAGCGACCGATCCCGTGGTCTGGCGGCTGGCGGCCGCCGATGCCGACGCCCTCCTGGCCCAGCTCGACCGGCTGGCCGAGGATCACGATCCGGCGCATCGGACGATCGTTCCGCCGACCGACGACGGCGCTCCCGCCCGGCTGGGCCTCGTCGACCCGGACGAGCGCAAGATCCGGCTGGCTCGCCGCCTGCTGGCGGCCGGCGAGCCGTGGCGGGGCCGCAGCGACATCTGGTTCACGCCGGCCGGGCTGGCCCAGCGCCACGAGGGCCGGCCGCCGGGCGGGGTGGCCTTCCTCTTCCCGGGCGTCGAGCCGACCTTCGACGCCGCGCCACTCGAGGTGGACGACCTGGCCGGGCGGCTCGCCCTGGCGGCGCCGGAGCTGTCCGACGACACCCTCGCCCATCGCAGCGCCTCGATCTACCGGCTGGGGATCTTCCTGGACGTCGTGCTGCGGGAGCTGGGCATCGAGCCGGACGTGATGGCCGGGCACAGCCTCGGCGAGTGGAGCGGCACCGTGGCCTCCGGCATGATCCGGCGCGACCAGGCGAGCGGCCTGCTCGGCGGGCTCGACCTCGGCGCGATCGAGCTGCCCGAGGTCGACTTCGCGGCCCTGTCCGCCGGGGTGGACGCCATCGCCGAGGTCGTGGCCGCCGTCGAGGGCGTGGTCGTCTCCCACGACAACAGCCCCCGCCAGTCGGTCGTCTGCGGGCCGGCGGCGGCGCTCGACGAGGCGCTCGACCGCCTGCGGGACATCGGGATCCTGGGCTACAAGCTGGCCTTCCGGTCCGGCTTCCACACCCCCTTCGTCGAGCCTCTGCTCGGGGCGTTCCGCACCCACCTCGACAGCCTGCAGTTCGAGCCTCCGGCGACGCCGCTGTGGTCGGCCACGCTCGTCGGCCCCTACCCGGACGACCCCGCGGCCGTCCCCGACCTGCACCTGCGCCACCTGGTCGAGCCGGTGCGCTTCCGGCCGCTGGTGGAGCGGCTCTACCACGAGGCCGGGGTGCGGATCTTCGTCCAGGTCGGCCTAGGGAGCCTCACCGGGTTCGTCGACGACACCCTCCGGGACCTGGACCACGCCTCGGTGACCCTGCTCAGCTCCAAGCGGACGGCATGGGCCCAGCTCCAGCGGGCCCTGACCGCGCTGTGGGTCGAGGGCGTCGCTGGGGCCGAAGGCGTCGACGGGGTCGGGACGGTCGGGGTCGTCGCCGATGCGACCCCCACGAGCCGCCCCGCTCCCCGTCCGGTGGGGACCCGGCCCGACGCGCTGGCGGCCGCAGCCGACCTGCTGGCCGCCGCGGCCCAGGCCGGGCACGACGTCCTCGCGGCCCTGGCCGCCCGCCTGGAGGCGGTGCCCGTGCCCGTGCCACCGGTCTCCGAGCCGGCGGATCCGGAGCCCACAGCGCCGGCCGTACCCGCGGCGGACGGCCACCGGCCCTGGCCGCAGGGCAAGGTCGTGCTGACCCGCCGGCTGTCGCTGGAGACCATGCCCGAGACGCTGGACCACACCCTGTTCAACCAGCCCGCCGGCTGGGCCGACGACGGCGACCGGTTCCCGATCGTCGCGATGACCACCCAGATCCAGCTGCTCCAGGACATCGCCGCGGCGTACGGGGGCGGGCGGCCCGTGGTCGAGGTCTTCGGCGTCCGCAACCTGCGGTGGCTCGACCTCGCCTCACCCCAGGACGTCGACGTGACCATCGTGCCCAAGGGCGACGACGTGCTCAGCCTGGCCCTGGGCGGCTACTGCCGGGCCAACCTCCGCTTCGGGCGGTTCGAGCCGGCGCCCCGGTACGACGAGCGGCCGCTCACCAACCCCCGTCCGACCCGCCACACGGCCCAGGAGATGTTCGAGCACCGGGTCATGTTCCACGGCCCGCGCTTCCAGGGCATCACCGCGCTCGGACCCGCCGGCGACGACGGGATCCTCGGCGACTTCCACAACCTCGCCACGCCCGGCTCGCTGCTCGACAACCTCGGGAAGCTGGTTGCCTACTGGGTCATCGACCAGCGCAGCCTGGGCGAGTCGCCCCTGCCGATCGGGGTGGACCGCATCCGGCTCTTCGGGCCGCTGCCGGCGCCGGGGATCGACCTGCGGTGCGACGTCCGCATCGTCGAGCTGCAGGAGAGCCTGGTGCGGGCCGACGGGGTCATCGTCCGGCCGGACGGATCGCTGTGGTGCCGCGTCGAGGGTTGGACCTCCCACGTGTTCCACCTCGACCCGATCATGGAGCCGATCTACCGCGCCACCAGCCGTCACTACGCGGCCGAGCCCCAGCCGGGCGGGTGGAGCGTGGTGGTCGAGCGGTGGCCCACCGGCGCGGGACGGGACCTGACCGCCCGCCGCTTCCTGGCCCGGGCCGAGCGGGAGGTCTACGAGCAGCTCAACCTGCTGGAGCAGCGCCGTTGGCTCATCGACGTGGTCGCCGCGAAGGACGCCGTGCGCCGCTGGCTGGCCGAGACCTTCGGCATCCCGTCGTTCCCGGTCGAGATCGGCCTGGTCCCGGAGGGCGAGCGCCGGTATCGAGCGGTCAGCCGGCTCATCCCACCGGGCCACGACGCGCGGGTGACCGTGTCCTCGCTGCCGTGGCTCGCGGTGGCCATCGTGGGCGACGGGGAGTACCGGGACATCGAAGCCCGCGAGGTGCCCGACGGCGCATCCGCGGCGGCGCAAGCCGGGGCGGCGGCCGCGGCGGTCCGGGAGCGCAACCCCGACGCCGACGTGGCCTCGGTCACCACCGTCGAAGCCATCACGCCCAGCACGATCGAGGTCGTCGTCGTGCCCCGCTTCGCCGTCGCATGGACGGCATCCGACCGTCTGGTCGGCGCCGATGCCTGAGCCGTCGCCGATGCCAGGTGCCGGTCGGCGGATGCGGACCGGCTGGTTCGTGGTCGAGGACCTGGCCGAGGCGTTGGACGTCGCCGCCGGGCACGGCGACCGGCTGGTGATCGACGTCGAGAACACCCTCCTCGGCTACGGCTCGACCGCGGACGAGCGCCGGAGGGCTCTGGGCGAGGCCCTAGCCGCCGTGGTGGCGCACGGCGGGATCCGCCGGCTGGCCTTCGTCTCCAACGCCCGCTTCGCGCTGGCCTCGCCCTCCCACCCGGGGCACCTCGTGGTGGACGCGGTGGCGGCGGCCCGCAAGCCCTTCGTCCGGCTGCCGCCCCTCCGTGGCCTGCGCACCGCGTTGGCGCGCGCCGCGGTCTACGGCGACCAGCCGTTCACCGACGGCTTGCTGGCCCGGAACCTCGGCGGGATCTGGCTCCAGCCCCGCCACGCCCACCTGCCCCGGGCCGGCGAGCCATGGTGGCCCCGGGTCATGCGCCGGGCCGGTCGTCGCCTCGTCGAGCGCCGATTCCTGCTCGACGCTCCCGCCGACGGCCGGCTTCGGGAGACCGAGGAGCTCGGGGGTGAAGGGTCGGGCGACCACGACGACGCCCACCACCGTCGCCACCAGGAGGAGAGGCGCCAGCCAACCCCCTAGCGCGACGCCGAGGACCACGGCCGCCGCGAGCGTCGCCGCCGCCATGGCCGTCACCAGGCGGGCGGCGCGACCGCGCCGCAGGGGCTGAGCCAGGGACCGCGGCTCGGCACCGATCAGCTCGGCGAGCGCTGCGAGGTGCGCCTTGCGGGCCAGGACGGCCCGGTCGCCCGCCGCCCGTAGCCCGGCGGCTTCCAGCATCCAGGTCATGACCACCACCAGGGTTCCGAAGACCCACCCGAACCCCACCGCCGCCCCGAGCGCCCAGCCCCTCGTGCCGCCCAGCGCGGCACCGAGCCCGATGCGGGCGGCGTATCCCGCGCCCACCAGCGCGAACACGGGGCCGGCCGGCGCCGGTCCGGCCCCCGGGCGGCGCATGGGCCCCCGCGCCGCTTCGTAGGCGACGGTCGCCGCGGCGAGCCCGAGAGCCGCGACGAGCGTGGCTGGCCGCGCGGACCGGGGCAGGACCGCGATCAGCACACCGGCCGCGGCGAGCCGTGCGATCAGCACCGTGATCGCCCAAGGCCGTGATCCGGGGCCGGACGGCAGCCGCGCCCGCGCCTCGGCCGCGCGGTGCGTCCGGTCGACGTCGGCGTCGGCCAGGTCGTTGAGCATGTAGCGGGCCTGGTAGAGGCCGAGCTCGAAGGCCGCCCACGCCGCCAGCGCCCAGGCCCCCGCTCCGGGCCCCGACGGGTCCGCCACCCGCGCCAGGCCGTAGGCCAGCAGCAGCAGCGGCGCCTTCATCACCGCCTCGTCCGGGCGCGGCAGCATGAGGTAGGAGACCAGCGACCGCTCAGCCATCGGGGTCCTCGCGGGGGGCCCTCGCCACGATCCGGTAGGCGTTGCCGATCCGGTCCGGGCGCGGCAGCGCGTCCTTGACCGCGTCCACCACGGCCGCCGCCGCCAGCAGGGGCAGCGCCGCGCCGACCACCGCCAGCCGTTCGAGCCGCTCGGCCGGCGGCGTGGGTGGACGCCACGGGAAGTGGGGGCTCGGCACCAGGTGCTGGAGGCCGAAGGCGACCGCCCCGGTCAGGTCGAACCCCAGGGTCGCGGCGCCCCGCTCCACCGACAGCACCTCGAACCCGGCGCGGGCCAGCTCGGCCACCAGCTCCTCGCAGCGGATGAAGTGCAGGTGCTGTGGCTGCGCCCAGGCGAACCAGAAGCGGCCGAGCCGGCGCGCCCAGGGCGAGGCCGGGTCCGGGACCTCGATCATCAGGTGGCCCCCGGGCTGCAGGACCTTGGCCGCCGCCGCCAGCTCCCGGTGCGGCTCCAGGGTGTGCTCGAGGTAGTGGTGCATGCTGACCACGTCGTAGGCCCAGGGCATCTCCTCGGCGAGCTCGACGAACAGACCGCGGTGGGCGTGGTCCACCCAGCCCCGCCGGCGGGCCTCCTCGACGGTCTCGCTCATGTCGACGCCGTCGAAGGTGGCGTCGGGCCAGCGCTGCCGGGCGGTGAGGCAGAAGTGGCCGTGGCCCGCGCCCACGTCGAGCCACCGGCGGGGCTCGGCGTGCCGGGCCATGGCCGCTACCCGGTTGCGGTTGTGCTTCACCGCGCTGGCGAAGACCGCCTCCCACAGCTCCTCCCCCAGCCCCTCGTAGAACTGGTCGTAGTAGTGGTCCAGGCCGGCGGTCGACAGCGCGGGGTTCTGGAAGACGTGACCGCAGTCCAGGCAGTCGTCGAGGTGGAAGTGCCCGCCCTTGTGCTGGAACAGGTCGGTGGTGTCCAGGCGGCGGGCCAGCGAGCCGGACCCGCACCACGGGCAGGAGTCCCGGCGGGGCTCGAAGAGCTCGTCCTCGTCGGGGGGAGCGGGGATCACCTCGGCCACCCGCCCGGCGATCGCCGCCCGCACCTCCCGGCGACCGGCCCGAGCCGTGCGGATGGTGTCCGCCCAGGCTCGGGGTAGCCGCAGCGCCGCGGCGCGCCCCAGGTCGGCCGGGCGCAGGCCGTCCCCGCCCCGAGAGCCGGCGAAGACCAGGAAGGGCTCGGCGCTCCAGGCCGCGAGCGCCGCGAGGCCGGCCACCGGGCTCGCGAGAAGGCCCGCGGTGAGGACCAACCGGTGGAGCGCCTCCGCTCCCAGCAGCAGCGGCGGTAGCGAGACATAGGGCCGGGCGAACGCGCTCAGCTCGGTCAGCTCCTGCCACCGGTCGCCGGGGCCGTAGGGCGAGGGCTCCAGCCCCGGCGCGACCCGCACCACGGCCCCGGTGGGCGCGTAGCGCTGGGCCCGGATCGTCGAGCGCACCAGGCGACCCCGGCGCTGCAGCACGAACCCCGTCAGCACCGAGTCCGGGTCGCGGGGCATCGGAGCGGGCCGATGGCCCAGCCGCTCGGCCAGCGACGGATGCAGCGCGACCGCCTCGTGGGCGCCGCCGGGCGAGTGCATGACGTCCGCCGTGAGCTGCTCGGCATCGACCCGGCGTACCAACCGCAGAGCCCGCTCGGTGGGGAGCTCGCCGGGCACCAGATCCACCATCTCGGCGCCGGCCTCGAGCTCGGCGGCCACGGCGGCCATCGTCGCGGCGTCAGGCTGGGCCCCGACCGCAGCCAGCACGGTGACCTTGGCCGCGGCGTCCAGCCCGGGGGCGGGCCCGGCCGGGGCGAGGGTGGGCAGACGGCCGCGCCGTCGCCGGAGCACCAGCGCGTCGGCCAGGTGGGCCGCGGTCAGGCCCCACAGGGCGATCCGGACCACCCGCCGCAGCCTGCCGATGCGTCGACCGTCACTCATAGGGACTCCTCTCGTCGTCGGCCGCCGGCCCCCACCAGTCGCGGGGCCAGGCCGGGGGCGGGGGCGGCTCATCGCGCCGGGACGGCCGCGGTGGAGGGGGACGGCGGCGCCAGACCCGGTCGGGCTCGGGGATGACCGCCTCGCCGGTCCGGCGCCCCCACGGATCCGCTGGCGGGGCAGCGGCGGGACCCGGAGGCCGGAGCAGCCGGGCGGCCAGCGATGCGAGCGACTCCTGCGACGGCTCGGCCCGTGGGTCGGGGGGAAGATGGGCGGGCGGGCGCAGCAGGGCCGCCGGCGTCGCCGGGGCGACCGGTATCCGGGGCGGTTCCGCCCATCCCGGGTTCTCGAAGGGCGGGTCGGGCGCAGTGGGCGCCACGGCCACCGGCCGCTGGGTCGCCCACTCCGGGCGGGGAGCCACACCGACCAGGCGGCCGTCCGCCATGTTCAGGATCCGGTCGCCGTAGCGCGCCATGCGGGCGTCGTGGGTCACCACCACCGCGGCCGCGCCACGGTTCTTCACCTCGGCCACGATCAGCTCCATCACCTGTTGGCCCAGGTCGGAGTCGAGGGCCGAGGTCGGCTCGTCCACCAGCACCAGCGCCGGCGCGTTCATCAGCGCCCGCCCGATGGCCACCCGCTGCCGCTCGCCGCCCGACAGCTGGGCGGGCAGGTTCGCCACCCGGTGCCCCAGCCCCAGCTCGTCCAGCAGCCGGTCGGCCCGCCGCCCGGCCTCGCCCCGGCGCCGCCCGGCCAGCTCGGCCACCACCAGCAGGTTCTCCCGGGCGGTCAGGAACGGCACCAGGTTGACGGCCTGGAAGATGAAGCCCACCTGGCGGCGCCGGAACCGGGTCAGCTTGCGGCCCTTGGCCCGGGTGATGTCCTGGCCGCCGACCACCACCCGACCCGAGCTCGCCGACAGCAGCCCGCCGGCGATCGACAGCAGCGTCGTCTTGCCCGATCCGGACGGCCCGAGCAGCGTGACCACCTCGTGCTCGGCGACCGCCAGGTCGACCTGGTCCAGGGCGACGACCTCGACCCCGCCGACCTCGTAGACCTTGGTGACCTCGCTGAGCACCAGCGCGTCGCTCATCGGCCCGCCCTCATCCGATCGCGTCGGCCGGGTCGACCCGGGCCACCCGGCGGAGGGACAGGACGCTCCCGACCACGGCCGCGGTCCGCAGCGCGACCGTGGTCTCCACCACCCGGTCCCAGCGCAGCTCGGCCGGGAGCTCGACCGGCAGCCGGGTCAGGCCCCAGGTGATGGCGGCGGCGGTCAGCACCGCGAGGTCGGTGATGGTCAGGACCTGGATGACCAGGCCCACGAACAGCTGGCGCGACGACGCCCCGACCGCCTTCAGCACCGCGTAGAGCGGCGCCCGCTCCAGGGTGACGAAGGACAGGAACAGGCCGACCACGACCACCGCCACGGTGACGGTGGCGGCCCGGATGTAACCGAAGGTCGATTCCTGCTGCTCCATGCCGGGGAGCGCGTGGACCGCCGCCTCGCGGGTGAAGGTCTCGGTGGCGCCGTTGGTGGCCTGGTCGATGGCGGCGGCGACCGCGTCCGGGTCGACGCCCTCGTCCACCTGGACCAGCAGCGCCTGGGAGGCTGACCCGCCGCCCGTGGCCCCGCCGCTGGAGGGGTCCGACGAGTCCGCTGCGGCGCCGAGCGCCGCCAGCCAGGTGCTCTTGTCGACCACCAGGCCTCCGCCGAACCACAGGTTGGTCCCGGTGGTGAAGCCGGTGACGATGACCGGGACCCGGAACGGGCCGACCACCAGCCGGCTGCCCTCCCGGACGCCGGCGCTGTCGCGGAGCGACGAGTCGGCCAGCGCCTCCCCGGGGCCGGGGACCGCCGCGCCGATCGGGCGGTCGGAGGCCAGCAGCGCGAACGGCACCGGCTCGTCCTCGCCCTCCACCTGCCCGGTGAACAGGGCGACGTCGAGCGTCGCGACCTCGTCCGCTCCGGGTGTGGACGCGATCCGCTCCCGCGTGGCGGTGTCCACCCGCGACCGCAGGATCACGCCGTTCGCCTCCTGGGAGTAGACGACCAGGTCAGCCGGCGCGTGGCGCAGCGCCGCGCTGGTCTGCTCGACGACGGCGTCGAGGACTGCGCTCGGATAGAGCAGCAGCAGCGACAGCAGCAGCAGGATCGCCAGCGGCACCAGGAAGCTGCGGGGGCGCCGCAGCAGCTCGCGCCACGCGAGCCTCATCCCACGCCTCCCAGCGACGGCCGGCTGACCACGGCGAACGGGTCGGTGCGCAGCGTGCGCCGCATCGGCGGGATCGCCCCCACCAGCGCCACGGCCAGCGCCGGCACGGCCGTACGGGCCATGACGGCCAGGTCGACGTGCACCGGGACCGTCGAGCGGACGAGAGGCGCCGTGACCAGCAGCAGGCCGACCCCGACCGCCAGCCCGCCGAGCGTCACCACCGCCACCTGCAGGAGCAGCCCCCGGGCCAGGTAGGAGCCCCGGGCGCCGATGGCCCGCAAGAGCGTGATCGACGGCTCCTTGTGCAGGGTCATGGTGAGGAAGAAGAAGCCGATGACCACCGCCACCACCAGGTAGCCGAGCGCCATCACGGCCATGAAGGCCGCCCGGACCGCGTCCCGGCCGGGGGTGGTGGCCGCCGCCTCCTCCCGGCTGAGGGCCTCGAGGGCCGGGAAGCGCCGGTTCAGCTCGCCGGCCAGCTGGTCGGCGGGGACGCTGGCTTCCGGCTCGACGGCCAGCACCGAGGCCAGCACCACCGGGGCGTCCGGCACGGCCAGCCGGACCAGCTGCTCATAGGTGTCCCAGGGGACCCACAGGGTCGGCCCGACCGCCCAACGCCCGCCCCGGGTCAGCCCGACCACCCGCAGCGGGGTCCCGCCGGGCTCGATGGTGACGGTGTCCCCGACTCCGAAGCGCCCGGCCGCGTCCTCCGCACTGGCCACGACCTCGTCGGCCGCGCCGGGCAGGCGGCCCACGCTCAGACCCAGCGGCGTGCCCGCCCGGTCCGGCCGGTAGCCGATGACCGACACGTTGATCCGCTCGTCGCCGTCGGGCGGGCGGTAGCTGAGGAGGATGACCGCCAGCTCCGAGGCGTCCGCGACGCCGGGGCTCGCCGCCACCGCGGCCTGCTGGTCGGGAGTGACCAGGCTCCCCGCGAAGGAGCGCTGCGCCTCCCGGGCGTAGACCAGGACCGGGCCCGACTGGTGGGTGAGGGCGCCCGACATCCCGTCCAGGACCGCCGCCAGCAGCGCCTGCTGGAACAGCAGCACGAACACCAGCAGCCCGGCGCCGACGGTCAGGATCCCGAACCGGGCCTTCGACCGCCCCAGCTCCGCTGTCGCGAACAGCGCCCGCGGCACACGCGGCCCCTACTGCAGCCGCCGGGCGACGAGCCGGTAGGCGTTGCCGGGCGCGGTGACGCCGGGACGTCGCAGGCCCGCGTCCTTGACCCCGTCGACCAGGGCGGCGGCGCCCACGACCGGGAGACCGACGGCCAGCGCCGCCACCCGCGCGGCCCGCCGCCGGCGGCTGGTGGGCGGCAGCCACGGGAGGTCCGGGTTCGGCACCCGCTCGTTCAACGCGAACAGCACGCCGGTGGCCAGGTCGAAGCCCTCGGTGGCCGGTCCCCGCTCCACCGAGACCACCTGGAAGCCGGCCTGGCCGAGCGCCCTGACCAGGTTCTCGCAGGGCATCAGGTGCTGGTGCTGGGGCTGGAACCAGCAGCGCCAGTACCGGCCGAGCCGGCGCGCCCAGGGCGAGGCCGGGTCCGGGACCTCGATCATCAGGTGGCCGCCCGGGGCGAGCACGCGGGCGGCGGCCTCGAGCTCGGCTCGGGGGTCGCGGGTGTGCTCCAGGTAGTGGTGCATGCTCACGACGTCGTACGAGCGGGCCAGCCCACCCTGGGCGAGCTCGACGAACTGGCCGCGGTGACCACGGTCGATCCACTCCCGGCGTTCGGCCTCCTCCACCGCGGCGCTCATGTCCACGCCGTCGAAGCGGGCGTCCGGCCAACGCCGGCGGGCCACGAGGCAGAAGTGGCCGTGCCCCGTGCCGACATCGAGCCAGGTCCGGGGAACCGCCCCGAGCCGGGCGACCGCGTCCACCCGCCGCTGGTAGGCCGGGCCCATCGCGCTGAAGCCGTGGTCCCACGACTCCTCGCCGAAGCCGTCGTAGAACTGGTCGTAGTAGTGGTCGAGGCCGGTGCTCGACAGTGCCGGGTTCTGGAAGACGTGGCCGCAGTCGGCGCACTCGTCCAGGTGGAACGCGCCCGGCTTGTGCTGGAGGAGGTCGCCGACGTCCAGCCGGCCGACCAGCGCCCCCGATGCGCACCACGGGCAGGTCGACCGCCGGGGCTCGAACAGCAGGTCGACGGGCGGGGTGACGGGCAATGGCCCGCGCCGTCGCTCCTGCTGCTCGGCCCGGCGCCGGCGGTACCCGGCGATCGTGGTCCGCGCGTTGTCCCGCCATCCGTGGACCAGGCGACCGAGACAGGTCCGCGCGAGGTCGGGTGGCCGCAGCGACGGCGAGGCCAGCCGCGACCGCCCGGCGAACACCAGGGCGGGCTGCGCGCTCCAGGTGACGAGGGCCGCGAGCGCGGCGGCCGGCGCGACCAGCAGGCCGGCGCTCAGGGCAGCCAGGTGGGCGGTCTCCGCACCGAGCAGCGCCGCACCCAATGGACCGTGGGGCCGGGCGAAGGCGGTGAGCTCCTCGAGCTCGCGCCAGCGGTCCTCGGGCCCGTAGGGTCGGGCCCGCAGCGAGGGCGCGATCCGCAGCTCGACCGCCGTCGGCGCGTACCGCTGGGCCCGCACCGACCACCGGACCAGGTCGTCCCGGGCCAGGGCCCCCCGGCCGGGGGTACCGAGGCGGGCGGCCAGCCCCGGCTCCAGCACCACCACCTCGTTGGCCCCTCCGGGCGAGTAGAGCGGATCCGACCGGAGGCGGCGGGGGTCCACGCGGCGCAGCAGTCGCAGCGCCCGGTCGGCGGGGAGGTCGCCGGGCACGAGGTCCACCGCCGCCAGGCCGTCGCCATCCAGCGTCAGGGCGGCGGCGGCGAGCGTCGTCCCCTCGACCTCGGCCTGGCCGGCGGCCAACACGGTGACCTTCTCCTGGGCACGCGTCGCCGCCCGCCTCTCCCCCACCCGAGCGCCCACGACGGCGCGGATGTGGCGCAAGCGGCGCCGCAGGACCACGGCCTCGACGAGGTGGCCCGCCGCGAGGCCCCAGAGCACCCAGCTCCCGACGGCGCCCAGCCTGGCCCGTCGCATCACGCGGGCACCGGCGCATCCTCGACCGGGGCGGGCGGCGCGCCGAACACCGCCGTGATCAGCGGCAGCGAGCAGCGGGCTGCGACCACCTGGTGCGAGCCCGTCCGCGCGGTCCCCGCCTGGGCCGGCGCCGCGATCTCGGCGAACAGGGCGGCCGTGCCGTCCTCGGCGGCGATCAGCCCCATCCCGCTCTCCTCGAACAGGCGCGCCAGCGACTCCGACACCATGCCGGCGTCCGACGACCACGGCCCCCAGTCGACGGCCACCACCCGGTCGGCGAGGTCCGCGTGGGCGGCAGCGATGGTGTCGAGCGCGTCGTTGGCCGCCGCGTAGTCGACCTGGCCCCGGTTGCCGCACACCCCGGCCGTGCTGCCGAAGAAGGCCAGGAAGGCCGGACGGGCGACGCCCCGCCCGGCGACCGCCCGGCGGATGGCCGCCACGATCGTCCGGGCCGCGTCGACCTTGGTCGCGAACACCCGCTCGAACGCGGTCGGGTCCTTGTCGGCGATGAAGTGGTCGTCGAGGACGCCTGCGCCGTGCACGACCCCGTCGAGGCGGCCGTGGCGCTCGTAGAGCGACTCGATCACGCCGGTGAGAGCAGCGGCGTCCCGGACGTCGACCTGGTGGTACACGACCGCCGACCCCGCCGCGGCCAGCGCTGCCATCGTCGCCCCGGCCTCCCGCTGCGCCAGGATGCGGTCGCACTCCTTCTCGATGGCCTTCGGCTCGCGCCAGCCGGCGGCGATCAACGCCGTCCGCAGAGCCGGCCGGTCGTGGCACGCCGCGAGCTCCGGTTCCTCCTCGCCGTCGGGCAACGTCGACCGCCCGACCAGCTCGATCGTGCAGCCCACCCGCTCGGCCAGGGCGACCGCCACCCGGGCCGTCACGCCCCGGGCGCCGCCGGTGAGCAACACCACCGAGTCGCCGGTGAGGGGCAGCTCGACGGCCGGCGACCGCTCGGGCGCCGGCCCGATGCCGGACCGGCGACGGCGCCCGTCCCACCAGGCCACCTCCACCGGCGCGGCCGTCTCGCCGAGCTCGTCGGCCACCAGACCCGCGAGCTCGGCGGCGGCCCGGGTCGGGTCGATGTCGACCAGCCGTACCGGCCGCTCGGGGCGCTCCAGGGCCGCGGTCTTGACCAGCCCCCGCACGCCGGCGCCCAGCGGCACCGGGTCCGCGGCACGGGGCGGCGCGGGCGGGTCGATGCCGAGACCCCCGCCGAGCGGCGTCACCACCACGAGGTCGCCGGTCGTCTCCAGCAGCACCGGCCGCAGCCGGGCGTACAGGTCGGGGATCTCGACGTCGTCGCCCGTCCCGTCGCCGCGGCCGTCGAGGAGGTCGGTGACCACCACGAGATCGGCGGCCGCCAGCTCAGCGGGGTCGAGGGCCGCCGCGGCCGCCGGGACGCCCCGACGCTCCAGCTCCTGCACCACGGCCACGGCGAGGGGGTTGGTTCCCGTGACCCGCAGGGCGAGGCCGGCCAGGTCGCGGGGCGTCCCGAGCGGCGCGTCGGCGAGGGTGACGGCGAAGCGGTTGAGGGCCGGCGGGATGTCCAGCGCGGCCGCGGCCGGCGGCTCGTCCCCCGCCGCGGCCGTCGCGTCGGCGCCGTTCGCCTGCGGGGGACCCGTCGCGTCGGCGCCGTTCCCGCCCGGGGGACCCGTCGCGTCGGCGCCGTTCCCGTCCGGAGCACCGGCGTGCTCGACCAGGAAGTCGACGATGCCCCGCAGGGTCTTGCGGGACGCCAGCTCCTCGACCAGCGCCTCCATCCCGTCCAGTGACCCGTCGTCGGACAGGCCGATCTCGTCGGCCAGCTCGGCCAGGATCTCCAGCCGCTTGATCGAGTCGATCGACAGGTCGGCCTCGACGTCGAGGTCCGGCCCCAGCATGTCCTCCGGATAGCCCGTGCGGGCCGAGACGATCGCCGTCAGCCGGGCCAGCAGCTCCTCGGGCGACCCGATCGTGACGCCCGCCTCGCCGGCCGGGGCGGCCGTCGGCGCTGGCTCCGGCTCGGGCCCGGTCGCCGGGACCGCGAGACCCACGGTCGCCGGCGGGGTGGCCGTGGCCGGGATCGCGCCAGCGGCCAGGCTCGGCGCCGGTCCGCCGTTGGCCGGCCGGCTCGGCGCGTACCCGAGGTAGCGCAGCATGAGGTCGTGGCCGGCGCCGATGATCTCGTGGGCGGCCCGGAAGTACTCGACCAGCACCTGATCCGGCGGCATCTCGCCATC
>Ga0209382_10000248_pt1 | contig 87694 bp, 73 predicted proteins | sample SoiMetdeltSBSDD5_FD_187599 | JGI IMG/M metagenome (GOLD analysis project Ga0209382, IMG submission 187599) | Bulk soil microbial communities from a Populus tree surrounding site in Tennessee, USA - Soil MetaG P. deltoides SBSDD5 (SPAdes) (version 2) | ecosystem: Environmental > Terrestrial >... | reverse complement strand
AGAAGCAGACGCAGCAGGGGATCCAGAACGCGCTGAACGCGATCGGGACATTCCGCGGCGACTACGCGCGACGCTCGTTCCGGCAGACCTCGCTCATCGTCGACCCTCCCGACGGACGCACGCCCGCCTTCACGCCGGCCGCCGAGAAGCGGCGGGCGCCGCGCGATCGTGGCACCTTCGGCGACGGTCCGTTCAACACACCGGAAGACTTCACGATGTACGACCGCTGCATCACGCGCGGCATCGTGGGTTCGGTGTTGCGCGTCGTCTACGGGAACGGCAACCGAATCGTTCAGGCACCCGGTATGGTGGCCATCAGCTACGAGATGATTCACGACACGCGGGTGCTCTACACGGACGGTCGGGCGCACGTCTCACCGAGCATCCGCCAGTTGCTCGGCGACTCCCGCGCGCGGTGGGACGGTGACGAACTGGTCGTCGAGACGACGAACCTGACGGACCGGACGAGCATCGGGCTCAATGGCAACGGCCTGCGTCACAGCGACAAGATGACGATCGCCGAGCGCTTCAAGCGCGTGGCAGCGGACGTCATCCAATATCAGATGACCATCGACGATCCGATCACCTACGTCCGCCCGTTCACGTTGTCGCTCCCGTTGACCCCGCTCGAGGGGAACGTGCTGTTGCCCTACGACTGCCACGAAGGCAATCTTGCAATCCTTCAGTCGCTCGGAGCTGAACGGGCAGAGGATCAGAAGCTCGAAGCCGACCTCAAGCGCGGAATCATCCGCCCGCGCCGACCTGTGCAGGACGGCAACCCACAAGCCGGTGGCGGTGGTCGCGGAGGAGCAGCGGCCCCGGCAGCCGGACGCGCTGGTGGTGCGCCGCCTGAAGGGGATCAGGAGAGATAAGATCGGAGGCGAAGGAGACGACTGATGAATAGGCGAGTTCTGGCGTCACTCGGTGCAGTCAGCACGATGGCGCTCGTTACGCTGGCTTCGCTGCCATTGTCCGGTCAGAGCAGCACACCTGCACTGGTCATCACCGCGTACAACGGCGGTCCCGCGGTTCCCTACACAGTCCCGAAGACGCCGTGGGGTGACCCGGATCTGCAGGGCGTCTGGAGCAGCGACGATGCGACGATGCCAATGTCGCGGCCGCAGAACTTCGGCGACCGGCTGTACTTGAACGACGAGGAATTCGCCGCGCGGCAGAAACAGATTCAGACCGGCATTAACAACGCCGAAAACGCGGTCGGCTCCTTCCGTGGTGATTTTGCGAGGCGCGCGTTCCGCCAGACTTCGCTCATCGTCGATCCCGCCGACGGCCGCACGCCGGCCTTCACGGCCGACGCGCAAAAGCGTCGCGCGCCGCGCGATCAGGGCACGTTCGGCAATGGACCCTTCGACTCGACCGAGGACTTCACCTTGTACGATCGCTGCATCACTCGCGGCATCGTCGGATCGGTGATGCGTGTGGTCTACGGCAACGGCAACCGCATTGTCCAGGCGCCCGGCGTGGTCGCGATCAGCTACGAGATGATTCACGACTCGCGGTTCTTCTACACCGACGGCCGGCCGCACGTGTCGCCGAGCATCAAGCAGTATCTGGGTGATTCGCGCGCGCGCTGGGAAGGCGACGAACTGGTGATCGAGACGACGAACCTGACCGACAAGACCAGCATCGGCCCGAACGGCAACGGCCTGCGCCACAGTGACAAGATGACGATCACGGAGCGCTTCAAGCGCGTGGCGGATCAGGTTCTTCAGTACCAGATCACCGTCGACGATCCGGTGACGTACGTGCGTCCGTTCACGCTGTCTTTGCCGCTGACGCCCCTCGATGGAGGCACTCTCCTGCCCTACGAGTGCCATGAAGGCAACTACGCCGTCCGGCAGTCACTCGGCGCCGAGCGCGCGGAAGACCAGAAGGTGGAAGCCGATCTGAAGCTCGGCATCATACGTCCCCGTCGTCCAGTGCAGGATGGCCTCGGAGTCGGCGGACAGCCGATCGGCGAGGCGGGCCCGGGAGGCCTCATTCCCGCTGCCGGTCGCGGCGCGGGACCCAACTAGAACATCGTCGATCTTCGATGGGTGATTTTTGAGATTCGTTGGTGAGTGGTGATTTTTGATTAGTGATTGCAATCGATCAAGAATCTACGATCGACAATCGCCAACGAATCAACAATCGCTAATCAACGATCGTTAAATGCCCTGCCGGGGAGACTCAAACGAATGAACCGAAACGTGTGGATCGTTGCAGGCATCGTGGTGCTCGTCATCGCGATCCTGAACGTGATTCTGGGAATGAACCTCGTCCCCACCAAGGCTATCGCCGAGGAGCGCGGAACAGGCCCCGGCTGGTGGTTGATTTGGACCGTGATCATGCTCACGGTGATCTGCGCCGTGGCCCTCGGCGGATTCCTGCTGGCTGCGGGTCTGGGGAAGGTTCCGGAGACGCGAGCTAAGTAAACAGTCCAATCAACCGGGCGTTGATCGTCACTCCCGTCCAGATCGCCATCGAGATCAGCCCCACGACCTTGGAGGCCGTTGTTGCTTCAGCGCCCTGCGTCATCTTGCGACGCACAGTGAACAGGAAGATCAGGCCGAACGCGATCAGGTACATCTTGTACCAGAAGAACTCGCTGAAGTACTCGCGCGTGGAGTTCTGCATCAACTGCGGAACGCCGGTCGCGACCAGGCCCAGGAACCCGATAATCACCCAGGGTCGCGCGTCGCTGGCGACCTGGGAAACCGTCTTCGATCGCATTCCGTAGCCGAGCAATCGCAGGTCGACGATCATCATCCCGCCGGCGAACAGTGCGAGAAACACCAGGTGAATCGCCTGGATGAGCGGATAAATCCAAATGGAAGACCCGATCGCCTGACTAATCGGCCATTGCCCCATCGCCTCGAAGAACCCCTGTAGCATTCGATCGACTCCTGATCAGTCTCGACGTAGCGTCCGGCTTCAGCCGGACTTTTCACTAATTCTGGAACCAGTTGTACGGAATCAGCCGTCCAGACACGATGACAATGGCCCACAGCAGCATGCCAAGGGCACCCGACAGCTTCGCTCCGAACGGCGTGGTCGCCCTCGAATCCCACGATACGACCGAGTTGTAGGTGATGTAGTGGAATGCCCACGCGTTGATGCCAGCGAGGACCATCACCAGCATCTTCGTCCAGAAAAAGATGTTGACGTAGAAGCGCATCGGGTCTGAGTAGGCGAGGGTGAGCCCGGTAACCGAGCTCATCCCCATTCCCAACATCTGCCACGGGAACAGCCGCTTCTGCAGCTCCGAGAACGGCGTGCTCATGTTCCCGACGCCAAGAAGCCGCAGATCCATCATCACGATCAGGCCCGCGAACAGACACATGCTGATCACATGGGCCACCGTCAGGTAGGGCGAGAAGAACAATGACTCCCGGATGGCGATGCTCGTGGGAAACTCGCTCACCCACTGAAACACGTTACGCAACGGCATCATCATTTCGGCCATTCAGTGCCTCGAGAGTCGGGCTCGGTGATCGCCTCTTACGGGATGCAGCGCATCTTCAGATCTTCCTTGTCACGATACTTCTCGTGACAAGCGGCGCACGCGTCGGCCACCGTTCCACTCACTTCAACCATCTGGTCCATGTTCTTTGACTGAGCGGCCTTGTATGCGGCGGCACCAGCATCCACCAGCCCCTGGGCCCACTTCTTGAAGTCCTCCTGATCGACCGGCGCGGGACGACCGTTCTCACACATGCGGCCGGGGATCAACAGCAGGTTGCCAGTCTCCTGCAAGGCGATCCCTGCGTTCTCGACTGCCTGCCATCCTCCGTACACTCCCGAGAACTGCGCCGACGCGTTCTGGCCTTCGGCCGGCTTCTGTGCGGCAGCGGGGTCGGTGGTCTGCGTGTCGAAGATGATGTTGGAATTGGGGAACGGTATGCCCCGCATCACCTGCGCGAGCGTGCCGTACGCCTTGGCTGCCGGTGCGGCTGGTGCGGCCGGCGCCGCCGGCTGCGATGGGGAACACGAGACAAGCAAGACCGAGATTGCGACGAACCCATACACGCGTTTCATATGCGTCCTCCAACGCGACGACCGTAGGCGGCCGCCCGTGCCGGCCCCGCATTATCGGCACACGTTACCTTGACCGATTGCACTCTATCAACCTTGAGACTTTCAACGTGGAAGATTCCACGGTTCGCGGAAGGTTTCGCGAGGATCAGAGCCGGCGGGGACCCATTGTGCACAGTCGGGGCAGGAGTCTATCTCACAGATTTCCGAGGGGTCAAGGTAAGCTATGCCACTGACGCGAGGCGACTGTGCAGGATCTGACGACTGGTTCCTTGACCGGACATCTGCTGAGAACGACCAGTTACATGCTGGTCAGCATGATCTTTCAGACGCTCTACGTCCTCGTCGATCTCTATTGGGTCGGCCGTCTCGGCACGACCGCCGTCGCCGCCGTCGGCATCAGCGGCAACCTCACCTTCATCGTCCTGGCCGCGACACAAATGCTGGGCGTGGGCACCACGACGCTCGTGGCCCATGCCACTGGTCGGCGTGATCAGGCCCAGGCCACCGTCGTCTTCAACCAGGCCCAGGTGCTCTCCCTCGCCGTTGGCGTGTTGTTCCTCGTGATCGCGCTCGCGTTGCGGGATCCGTATGCCCGCGCTTTCAGCGCTGACGAGGCGACGATGGCGCTTACGCGCGAGTACCTGCTGTGGTTCATCCCGGCGATGGCGCTGCAGTTCGGCCTCATCGCAATGGCGTCGGCGCTGCGCGGGACCGGCAACTTCCGCCCCGGGATGATCGTGCAGACCGCCACGGTGATCCTGAATATCGTGCTGGCCCCCATCCTGGTTTTCGGTTGGGGTACTGGATGGCCGCTCGGAGTCGCGGGTGCCGCCATCGCCACGCTGCTGGCGATCGCCATCGGCGTGGTGTGGATGGCGATCTACTTCCTACCGGCGGATGCTTACCTGAAATTCACTCCCCGCGAGTGGTCTCCCCGCTTCAAGCTGTGGAGTCAGATGTTGAAGATTGGTTTGCCGGCAGGAGCGGAGTTCGCTCTCATGGCCGTGTACCTGATGCTCGTTTACGCGGTGTCGCGTCGTTTCGGCGCCGCCGCGCAAGCCGGATTCGGAATCGGCATGCGCATTCTGCAGGCCTGCTTCCTGCCGGTGGTGGCGCTCGGTTTCGCAGTCAGTCCGGTGGCCGGTCAGAATTTCGGTGCACGCCAGTCGGCGCGTGTCAAAGAAACATTCCGGACGGGGGCGGCAATCGCAGCGGCGTCGATGCTGGTTCTTGCCCTGATGGTCTGGCTGTGGGGCGACGCCATGGTGCTGGTATTCACCAGCGATCCGGCCGCGGTCGCCGTCGGCGAGGAGTACCTCCATATCGTCGCCTTCAACTTCGTTGCCTCGGGCGTAATCTTCGTGAGCTCGAGCATGTTCCAGGCGATGGGCAATACGATCCCCTCTCTGATCACATCCGCGGCGCGCATCGTGATTGTGGCCGTCCCCGTGCTGCTGCTGGCCGAAACGCCTGGTTTCACGCTTCGCTGGATCTGGTACATTTCGGCGGCGGCGGTGGTTATTCAATTGACGATGAATCTGCTGCTGCTCAAACGTGAATACCGGCTCCGGCTCAATTTCGCGCCCGATGAGCGAAGGGGCCTCGTCATGACGGGCGCCGTTTCGTTGTAAGCTCACTGACATGCCGTTCATCATCACTGACCCGTGCATCGGCACGAAGGACCATGCCTGCGTCGACGTCTGCCCCGTCGACTGCATCCACCCGAGAAAAGACGAACCCGAGTTCGAACGGACGTCGATGCTTTACATCCATCCCGATGAGTGCATCGATTGTGGCGCCTGCGTCCCCGCGTGTCCGGTGGCCGCTATCTACGACAGCATTGATTCCACACCGCCGTCGCAGAAAGAACTTGTCGAGGCTAACGCGGTATACAGAGCGGGCGACGACGCCGCCGTGGCGAAGGCCGAGGAAATCGTCAGGAATCATGTCTCGGCGCATCCGGACCTGATGGCTGTCGCGCCCGCGGAACGCGCCGCCGCGCACGCGAAGTAGAGGCGGGTCTTCAGACCCGCCGTGATCCGCGGTCTTCAGACCGTCGACAAAAGATGGCCGGAGACTGACAAAAGATGGCTAGAGACTGACAAAAGATGGCCAGGGGCTGGGAGAGTAAATCCGTCGAATCGCAGCAGGAGTCGGCCGCAGCGAAACAGTCGCCGGCGGCCCGCTACAGCCCTCAGGAGGCTCAGCGTCGTGCAGCGCGGGCAACGCTGATGCTGGCTCGAACGCGTGCACTGGCGGATCTGCAGCAGGCGTGCGCTCCAGCGCACCGCGCCATGCTCGAGCAAGCCATTGCCGATCTCGATCGGCGGCTCGCAGACGCGGACTAGGGCCTGCGCGGCAGCGGTCGCGAGCGCAGGCTAGCTGGCAACTCGCACGCGCGGTTCTGAATCCTCGACCGGCTCAGCGCAGCCCTGCGCGAGCAAAACACCAGCTACGGCCGTCGGAACGGCGTAGATTTCACCTTTCCGAAAATGGCTCATTTCCTTGCCCCACACGCGAACGCGAACGCTTTCCTTGAACCGAATCACCATTGCCCGAGCCTCCCACTTTGATACGGAGCAACTTGCAGGCCAAAGTGACCGACCCAATATTTAGGCGGACTTACAGCCGCATGATGAAGGCACGTGTCGGCAACCCGGCCGTTCGCCCTATTGCGGCAGCGTAGAGTGACACCTGTTTCTCGTAACGGTCGAGGGCACCGTCGAGTTCTCGATCGGTCTTGAAGTCGACCACCAGGATCGAGCCATTTTCCTCGAAAGCCAGGTCAACATAGCCCTCGACGAGCGCGCCGGAATTGTGGCGGTATGTGACTGGCGTTTCCCGAAAACACCATCCATCGCGCGCCGCACGTGCGGCCGCCTGAAGCACGGGATGAGCTAGCACGTTTTCCGCGAGTCCTCGCGCGGCCTCGATTTCCTCGGGCGTGGCGCCCAGTATCCGGCCGTGCGCCTCCGACAGTTTGGAGAGCGCCGCGAGACCGTCGTCGCCGAAAGGCACATCGGCAAGCAGCGCGTGCACGAGCGAACCAAAACGCACACCTCCCGGTCGCGGCAATTCACTGCCGCTCGACACGATCGTGACGGGCACGTCCTCGACGTCAGGAAGCTCCATTGCCGCCGCCCTGGTCGCCGTCGTCACGTCGATCGACGGCTGACTTGCAGCGGCCACATCGGCGGCGCGCCCTGTCTCCCACGCTTTGTGTGCGTCGAGCCCCTGCCGAAGAATCTCCGGCAGCACGTCTTTCACGATCAGATCGTCGCGCCGAAGGCCGAACGGTGCCTGGACGTTCAGGGACAAGACCTGCGACTCCGGCGACCACCACACGACGGTATGCGAGCCGAGAGTAGCGATTCGGTGCTCGCCGGGACACACGGTCGATCGCGACGCCGGGTCCCCTCCTGGCCGCACGAGCACCGTGTCCTTGCTTTGAAATACCGGACAACCCATTGCCTGCTGTTGAACCCGCCGCTCACTCTCAGGTGGATAGATCGCCGCGTTGAGAGGAGACACCCAGCCCTCACTGTAAGGTTCATCTCCAACCGCAGGCACAACCAGCAGATCGCGCGCGCGCGTCGCCGCGACGTACGCAACACGCTCTCCCTCCTTCTGCTCCCGCGCAATCTCGAGCGCCTTCTGATCGTTGAGGTCCTTTGGCGACCAGCCACCAAGGCGCAGCGCGCACATGCCTCGTTCATGGTCGACGTGGCGGGTGGCGTCCCAGGGAGTCAGGCGCGCGGTAATGTCAGCGAACACAACCACAGGAAACTCGAGCCCCTTCGCTTTGTGCACCGTCATCAAGCGAACGCCGTCGCTTCCCTCTTCGAGAATCGGAGCTTCGGCCGCCTGACCTGCCTGCGCGGCCTCGCGAAGCGTCTCGACGAACCCGCGAAACGACATCCCGCCCTCGAGCTCGTACTGCCGCGCGAGCTCAGAGACATGCAGCACGTTGGCCAATGCCTGCTCCCCTCCTGGCCGCAACACAAACCCAACATGCGCGCGCGTGTGATCGATCAACGCGGTGATGGTGTCGGACACTGGCCGGTGGTTGCGCTGGGCGTGCAGCGAGCGCAGCAGCGTGAGCGCGTCGCGAATCGCTTCGAGACCGGACGGCAGCGGCTCGGGGATTCTGAACGGATGGAATCGGCCTGCGACGCGGTGGTACTCGAGCAGTTCCTCGTCGCCGATGGCGAACAGCGCGCCACGCAGCGTCGCGAAGATCGACAACTGATCGTCCGGCCACTCAATCGCCATGAGCGCCGCTCTCAGCGTCTCTATCTCGTCGCGGTCGTGAAACGCCCTGCCCCCGACGAGCAGGTGCTTGACGCCACGCGCCTCGAGCGCTTCGACGTACGCCCGCGTGATGTCCTCGCCAAAACTCACGAAACGGCGAAACAGGATGCAGATATGACGCGCCTCGAGCGGCACGCGGCGATCGGGCGCATGACGCTCGGTCACGGTCCACCCGCTCTTCTTCACCAGCCAATCGACGTAGGCGCCAACGGCGTCGGGCAGGCAGCGCTCGATCGCACGCGCGGCAATGAACCGCTGGCCGTACGGGGCCGGGATCGGCAAGACGACGACCGATGGTTGCCCGGAATGGTCCTCGCGAACCGGCTCGAGTCCCACGTATCGCGCCTGATGAGTGTCGACGTCGCCATCCATGACCGGCTCGAACGCCGCATTGACCAGGTTCTGGATATTCGGAACGCTGCGAAAGCTGCGTTGAAGGCGGGCGGGCTTTGCCCCCCGATCCAGCAGGATGGTGCACACGCGACGGTACACACTGACGTCCGCTCGCCTGAACCGATAGATCGACTGCTTTGGATCGCCGACGATGAAGAGCTTTCCGGCGACGGGCGTCGCGTGCAGCCAACGAGTCTCGGTGGGATCGTTGGCGGCGAGGAGCAGCAGCAATTCCGCCTGGAGTGGGTCCGTATCCTGGAACTCGTCGACGAAGATTCGCTTGAACCGAAGTTGGAAATGACAGCGTACCTCCTGGTTGTGCTTCACGAGATTGCGCGCGCGAACCAGCAGGTCGAGGAAGTCGAGCGCGCCTTCCCGCGCTTTCAGAGCCTCGTACATGTCGACGCACGCCATCAACTCTTCATGCAGCAGCGCCGCGAGATCCGCGTCGGCGCGGAACTGAAACTCTTCGAGCGCCTGCATGAGTCGGTCGCGCGCGTCGAGCACCTGCGCACGTGTCACACCTTTGGCGTATGTGGGTCCGCTTCCTTTTCGAGCTCGCTTGACATCACGGTTCCTGCGAAGTTCGACAAGGAGGGACTCCAGTTCGTCGAGATCTTCATCGCTCTCCGGCGTCGCGGTGCGCCGAAGATCGCGACTCAATCTGCGCACGGGCTCGGTATCCACATAGAGGTTGTCGCCCGCATACGAAGGGTGCTTGGAGAGATCGGCGAGCTCGTGGACCAGCGCGACGAGCCGGGTGATGTCCCCTACGCGATCGAAGGGTTCGCGGGTCCATGGCTCGCGGAAGTCGCGCCATTCTGTGAGCGCGAAGCCGGCGCGACGAAGCCGCTCGGTCGGTCCATCTTCGTCGACATCGCCGGGGCGGCCGCCGCGGCTGGCCCGCCGCAGCGAGCGGCGCACACCTTCGGGCGGTTGGGCGAGCACGGTCTGAAACCAGCTCGCGAACGCCTCGTTGAACAGCCGCTCGGCCTGACCTTCGGTCAACACGCGGAAGAGCGGATCGATGGACGCCTCCACCGGCCGCTCGCGCAGAAGGTCCGCGCAGAATCCATGAATGGTGCTGACGTGCGCTTCTTCGAGATTCTGGACCGCGGCGTCGAGACGCTCGTGCACCTCGCGAACGGTCGTCGCGCGGCGCGCCTCCTCGAGTTTCTGGCGCAGGCGCAATTTCAGCTCGCCCGCGGCCTTCTCCGTGAACGTCACGGCGACGATCTCGCGCACGTCAGCTCGCGCCTCGGCGAGCACGCGCACGATTCGGCGCACGAGTTCGGTTGTCTTGCCGGTGCCGGCGGCCGCTTCGACGACCAGCGTATCGTCGAGGGCGTCGTGAATCAGTTGGCGCGCGTGCTCGTCCGGCGTCAGGTCGTCGTCGTGAAACAGTGTGAAGGGGTCTGACCCCGTCATGGTCGGTTCCTCAACGCCAGCAGATCCGCCAGCGCCTCCGGTGGTTTGCGGGCGACGCGACGGAAGACGTCCGATCCGCACACCGGCTTGAAATCACAACGCCCGCACGCCTCTTCCGTCGGCGCTGCGGCCAGGAAGCCCGTTTCGATCGCGCGATCGATCACCTCGAGCACTTCGCGACCGGCGGCGCGCGACCGCTCGTCCAGAAGAATCGGATGGGAAAAGAAGCTCCCCGTCGACGTGCAGTAGAACAACCGGCCGTGACTCACCTCACGATCGAGAGCGGCTTCAACCGCCATCGAATACAGGACCGGCTGAAGGACCGCTCCGCCGCCAATCAGGACCTTCTCGATTCGATCCGGTTTGCGTCCCGTCTTGTGGTCGGTGATTCGCAGTGCCTTGGTTTGGGCGTGCTCCTCGATGAGATCGATCGCCCCGCGCAGCCTGAAGCGCCCGTCAATGACGACATCGCCGCGAATGCTGTGCTCATCGCGCTCGCCCGGCACTGGTCCGAAAGCGAGCTCGAAATAAATCGGCAACCACTCGTCGCCGTCTCGCGCGAGGTACTCGAGCCAGGCATGGAGGTCCCGCTTGATCGTAGCGAGCTCGTTCTGCCACACGCGCTCGACGGCCGGGACCAGTTCGTCGTGCGCCCGATCGCCTACCTGGTCTATCACCTCGTCGAGCATCAAGCGGGCCGAATCGATCGTGGCCGCCGTCACCGGCAGGGCGCCTCTCGACTGCAACGTGCGAAAGAAGCTCGCCTGGATCTCGTGAAACAGGCTGCCGCGGGTGAGCGGGTCCAGGTGCTGCAGCGGTTCGGGCGGCTCGAACGGGCGCAGCCGGTAGACCGCCGACAGCACGAACTGATACGGACATGCGCTGAATAGTTGAAGCGCCGATGCCGAGTACGAGCGCCTGTTCAGGCGCTGGGCCGCCAACGCGTCGCGCGTATAGGGCTGAACGCGCGTCAACCCGTCGCTCGGAGACCAGCGGCGTTGGCCGCGCGCCCACCGGTCGACGACCGAGCGGCGGAGGCACTCGTTCAATTTCAGGAGGTAATGCGCATGCCCTTTGACCTCCTCCGGGGTGACCTTATCGAGCAGCCGCCGCAGCACGGCAAGGTCGTGCTCTTGATCGTCGATGGCGTCTTCTGGGTCGGACGGCGCGGGCCAGGCGAGCGTCGCATCACCGGCCTCACGCGCGCGCTGTTCGAGCTCGTCGTGATGCGGGACTCGCCCCGTCGCCGCGCGCATGACGTCGAGCGCGTAGAAGGACGGCACTCGCGCGCGTGATTCGCTCAGCTCGATGCGCGGATACGAAACGTAGAGGCGATCCGATGCCGCACCTGCCGCCAGTTGCAAGAGCAACCGCTCCGACGCCAGACGCTGCCGCTGGACAGGAAGCGACGGATCCACGACCTCCCGCATGCCATCGAGCATGATCGGATCCTCGCGCGGCTTCTGCGGGAACATGCGTTCAGCCAGACCCGGAACGAACACGACGCGAAATGTGCGCCCTCGTGCCTGTTCCGGTGTCCCCACGAACACACGCCCGTATCGATACGGCGGCGGCTCGGACTCCATCGTCAACAACCGCTCGGCCAGCACACGTCGGGCTTCGTCGAGATCGACGGGTCCAACCTCCCCCATCGGGCGAAGATCGGCGAGCACCCGCAGCACGTGGGCCGGCGATTTCAGCGCTCGTGGAGCCAGGGTCGCGAAGCGATCGAGCCACTCGCCCCAGGTCGCCCAAGCCGGCCACCGTGCCATCTCCTCGATGATCGGCAGCGCAAAGGCCTCGAGGTACTCCAGTTGCTGTTGCACCAGCCGCAGTCCCGCTACCGTTGCCTCGTCGCCACCATCGTCTCGTTTGGCCTCGCGGATTTGACGTTCGATCTCCGCGTGCTTGCCTTTCAACCGACGCGCCCAGCGCGTGGCATCACGACCGATTACGGCGGCATCGACGATGAGCGCTTCCCAGCGCCAGGGGGCACGCAGGGTGCCTGCCAGGACAGACTCCGAGTCGCGATCGGGGACTCGGGACTCGGGATCCGCCCTTCGACTGGCGCTCAGGGCGCCCCGAGCATCGTCGCGGGGCGGGATTCGGAGTTCGTCATCCGCAGGTTCGATCGGTTGGACGCGCCCGAATGATTCGTCCTGCGACGCAACCCAACTCGTATCGGCTTTCTCGCTTTCCAAGGGCACCTGTGCGAAAGACAGGTATTCAGCGAACCGCGAGGCCGACAGTTGTTCGGCAGCGCACGCCAGCAGCGCCAGGAATGCACGGCCGGCGGTCAGCGGTCGGCGAGTGCCGCGACTGAACCACGCGGGCACCTTCGCCCGGCGTAGCGCGTGCTCGATGAGGCCGACGTAGTGCTGCGGTGATCGCACGAGCACGGCCATCTCGTCGAAGCGCACGCCGGCACGCGCCTCGCGAAGAATGCGCCTCGCGATCTCGACGGCTTCTCGGCCTTCGCCGGGCGCCGAAAAGAACGAGAGGGAGCCGTCCAGTTCGCGCTCGATGGGAGGCGTTTCCGAGTTGAAGAGATATCGACGCAAGCAAGCGAGGTCGCCGGCATTTTGCTCGCGGTCGACGATCTCCACAGTGCCGCCCATCGCCTCGAGTCGCGCGATCCCAACTCGATCGTTTGCCGGCATCGTGGCGAACGCCGTTTCGCTCCCGGCGAGGATGGCCTCGATGAACCGGGCTTCGGCGCGGCGATCGACCGCGAGATCTATCAAGGCCACGATCGAGGCCGGGTGGGCTTCCGTGACGACCCGCGTGGCCGTCTGAAACAAGGCCGCGCGATCCACGCTCGAGGCACGTTCGAACGACTCATCGACCCGGTCAAGCAGATCCGCCAGATCCGATCCGCCACGTGATACGCGCGCGAGCTGCCCGGCATCTACTCCGGCAAGCCGCAGTTCCTGAAGCGTCCGTGCGAGTGCGCGTGGAAAGCCGGGCGTCGACGCGACCGGCGCAAAGTACTCGAGCGCTTGCTGCCGCGTGGCTTCGAACGCGGCTCTTGCCGTGACCGCCTCGGCGCCGAGCCGCGTACTCGGCGTGTGCCCCTCGCTCGCGAGCGCGACGATGGCGCTGCGTGCGGCGAGTTGGGTCAGGCTGACTCGCTGCAGGCCAAAGGTCGCCAGCAGTTCCGCGGCCACGGCGCGGGCGAGATCGTCCGCAGCACCACGAGACGCGCCGATGATGAGAGTCGGAGTGGTCGGGTGTCGCGTGCGCAGAACATCGCGGGCGACAGACAGCCGATCGGCAGCGAGAGAGGAAACGTAGATGCGAAAAGCCATGTGCCTTCCCCGGCCTGTGCCGGGCATCCGGAACAGCAGCGTCACGCTGTTGTACGTCGACACTCTAGCACGAGAGTCGTGGACTCGGGGCTCGGGATTCGGGCGGTCGAAAGCCCCGCCTCTACAATCGTGTTTATGGCGCTGTCGTTTCGATTCGCGACCGAGGCGGATATACCGGCGCTCCTGGACCTTCAGCTCGCAGTTGACGCCGATCAGGAACAGCGTTTCGGTACAGATCGCTGGTCCACGACCATCAGCGACAGGAGCATCGCCCGCGGCCTCAAGTTCTCACGGGTCTTGATTGCGAAACGACAGGGACGGATCGTCGGTGAGTTGAGGATGGCAACAAAGAAGCCGTGGGCGATCGATCTGAAGTACTTTACGCCGGTCGGCAAAGCGGTCTACCTGCACGATGTCAACGTCGACCCACGGCTGCAGCGAACGGGCATCGGTCGCCAATTGATCGAGCGCGCCAAGACTGTCGCTCGCGACTGGCCCGTCGATGCGATTCGGCTGGACGCGTTCGACGGCCGATCGGGCGCCGGCCCCTTCTACGCGAAGTGCGGATTCACCGAGGTCGGGCGGGCCGTCTATCGAGGCGTGCCGCTGATCTATTTCGAGTGCGCGCTGAGCGAGGGACGGTAACCCTTCAGGGCGCGAGGCGTTCGCGGCGCCACGTGCCACCAGGGTGGTGCAAATAGCGCAGCCGATCGTGCAAGCGGCTCGGGCGTCCCTGCCAGAACTCGAACTCGTCGGGGACAACGCGGTACCCGCCCCACCATTCTGGTCGTGGAACGTGATCGTCGAACTTCTCACGTGCCGCGTTGAACATCAACTCCAGGGTGTCCCGACTGTCGACGACCTCGCTTTGCCTGGACGCGTAAACACTCCAGCGGCTCTCGATCGGCCGAGTCGCGAAGTATGCATCGGACTCGGCGGCGGAAACTTTCTCCACCGTGCCGTCGATGCGGACCTGCCGTTCGAGACTGCGCCACGTAAACAACAGGCTGGCACGACCAGTGGCCTCGATCTCGCGAGCCTTGCGGCTCTGATAGTTCGTGTAGAAGACGAAGCCGCGATCGTCGACCCCCTTGAGCAGCACGTTACGGACTGAAGGACGGCCGTCGCGGGTCGCCGTCGCCAGCGCCATCGCGGTTGGATCGATCTCCGTCTCGCGAACCTGTTCGAACCAGCGCGCGAACTGCGTGAACGGGTTGGCGTCGGACTCGGATTCGCTCAGGGGCTGACCGATATAGTCGCGCCGAAGGTCGGCCAGGCTCATGCAGCGCTTACCAGCCGGATGGCGTCGTTGTCCACCGCGATGCGGACTTCACCGCCACTGTCGGCGAGCGTTCCAAACAGCAGCATCTCCGAGAGCGGCTTCTTGATGACGCGCTCGATCAGGCGCGCCATCGGGCGCGCGCCGAAGGCGCGGTCGAACCCCTTCTGAGCGAGCCAGCTGCGCGCCGCCGGGTCGAGAACGATCGTGACCTTCTTCGCCGCAACCATGCCTCGCATCTCGTCGATCTGCTTGTCGACCACTTTCTCGATCTCGCTCGTACCGAGCGCGCCGAAGGTGACGGTGGCATCGAGACGATTGCGGAACTCCGGCGTAAACGTCCGTTCGAGGGCGCCGCGCGACGAGCCGCCCTTCCCCTGCTCGGTAAATCCGAGACGGCGATCGGACAGGTCACGTGCGCCTGCGTTCGTCGTCATGATGAGGACGACGTGACGGAAGTCCGCCTTCCGGCCATGGGAATCGGTCAGCGTCGCGTGATCCATGACCTGCAGCAGGATGCTGAACATGTCCGGATGCGCCTTCTCGATTTCGTCCAGCAACAAGACCGCATGCGGCGCTTTGCGAATGGCGTCGATGAGCAACCCGCCCTCTTCGTAGCCGACGTAACCAGGAGGCGCGCCGATCAAACGGGACACGGCGTGTTTCTCCATGTACTCCGACATGTCGAAGCGGATGAACTCGATGCCCATGATCCGCGCGAGCTGACGGGCGAGCTCGGTCTTGCCGACGCCAGTGGGCCCGGCGAACAGAAAGTTGCCGATCGGTTTGTCCGGCGCGCGCAAACCGGAGCGCGACAGCTTGATCGCTGAAGCCACTTCGTCGATCGGGCCATCCTGCCCAAAGATCACGCGCTTCAACTCGACATCCAGGCGTTCGAGCGCTCGTTTATCGTCACTCGACACGGTCTGCACCGGAACACGTGCCATCTTCGCGACGATCTGCTCAATCTGGGCCGCACCGATGCGACCGGTAGCCGCCGACGCGGGCAGCAGCTTGTGCGCCGCCCCGGCTTCGTCGAGCACGTCGATGGCCTTGTCAGGCAGGTGCAGGTCCTGCAGGTGACGCGCGGACAACGACACCGCCGCCGCCAGAGCTTCATCGTCGTACCGGACGCCGTGATGCGATTCGTAATGCAGACGGAGTCCCTTGAGAATCTCGAGCGTCTCCCCTTCGGAGGGCTCCAGCACGTCGATCTTCTGAAATCGGCGCGACAGCGCGCGATCGCGGTCGAATGACTGTTTCACGTCATTGAAGGTCGTGGAGCCGATGCACCGCAACTGACCGCCCGCGAGCGCGGGCTTCAGTAGATTCCCGGCATCCATGGCGCCACCCGAGGCGGCGCCGGCGCCGACAAGCGTGTGGATTTCATCGATGAAGAGGATGGCGTTCTCCTCCTTCGAGAGGCGATCGAGCACTTGTTTGACGCGCTCTTCGAAGTCGCCGCGATACCGGGTGCCAGCCACCAGCGCGCCGAGATCCAGCGCGAACACCCGCGCTCCCTTCAGCACCTCCGGCACATTGCCCTGATGAATGCGAAGCGCCAGCCCTTCGGCCAGCGCCGTCTTCCCGACCCCGGGTTCACCGACAAGGAGTGGATTGTTCTTGCGGCGGCGGCACAACACCTGGACCATTCGCTCGATCTCGAGCGACCGGCCGATGAGCGGGTCGATCTGGCCGGCGGCCGCTCGAGCGACGAGGTCCGAGGCGTACGCCTGGAGTGGGTCGGAGGAAGGCGGACCCGGCTCCCCGGTCGCTGGAGCGGTGGAAGGCTCGGTTTTCGAACCATGAGAAAGCACACGAAGCAGGAGCAGCCGCTCGATCCCCTGTGAGCGCAGGAAGTACGCAGCATGACTGTCCTCCTCCTGGAGGAGGAACACCAGCAGACTTCCGCTCTCGACGTGCTTTGCGCTGGACGACACCGCGTGCATCATCGCCTGCTGAATCACGCGGTCGAAACCGAGGGTGGGCTCCGGATCCACCGCGGTCGGCGCCGGAACCGGCGTGAACGCTTTGCTCAGAATGTCGGTCAACTGGCGACGCAGGACCTCGAGGTTGGCTCCGCATCCGGTCAACACGCGCCGCCCCTGCGGCTCATCGGTGATCGCCAGGAGAAGATGCTCGAGCCCGACCTCTTCATGACGACGATCGGCGGCCATGCGAAAGGCGCGCTGAATCGTCTCGAGTGTTTCGGGCGCAAACGGTACGGGCGTTTTACTCATGTTCGGGACCTGCGTCGGGCTCCATGGTCACGAGCAGAGGAAACTCCTGTTCCTCCGCCATCTGTCTCGTCTTTCTCAGCTTGGTCTCGGCGACGTCGTGCGTGTAGATCCCGGCGATGCCGATGCCTGACAGGTGCACGTGCATCATGACCTCGACCGCTTCCGCGCGCGGCTTTCGGAAGACCGATTCGAGCACCCACACCACGAACTCCTGCGTGGTGTAGTCATCATTGTGCAGCAGCACGCGCCACATCCGCGGGCGCTCGAGCTTCTGGTCGCTGCGCGGGTCGGTCAGCGTCGATGAGGATGTCTCGTGGCTCACAGGGTCATGTCCGGCGGGTCCGCAGTGCAGGACCCGGCCTACGGGCCGGATCCACAGTACAGGATCCGGCCTACCTGCATATTGTACCTAGAAGATCCGCGTCGAACCGCCATGGAGACGGCACGGGGGCTTGCCGCACGAGGGCGCGCACGTATCGCAGAAATGTCGCGCGCGGGATTTCCCGAGCGCCGAGCGATGAAAGATGACCGGTGGACATCTGGCAGTCCACGCACGTGAAGCCCCAGCGCTCGATCTGCTTGACCAACGCGACGAGGGCAACCTTCGATGCGTCAGACACTCGACTGAACATCGACTCCCCGAAGAACATCCGGCCCAGGCTCACGCCGTACAACCCGCCGACCAACTGGCGGTCGGACCAGGCCTCGACCGAATGGGCATAGCCCATGTCGAAGAGGCGCTCGTATGCCTCTGTCATCTCATCTGTGATCCACGTTCCATCCTGGCCGCGTCGAGGCTCGGCGCACCCTTTCATGACCTGCACGAAGCAGCTGTCCAACGTGACCTGCAGCCCGCCTGAACGAATCGTCTTGCGCAGCGAGCGCGAGACATGGACTTCCGTCGTGAACAGCACCATGCGAGGGTCGGGGCTCCACCACAACACAGGATCATCGTCGCCAAACCACGGGAAGATGCCGTTGGCGTACGCATCCAGCAACCGCTCCGGTGACAAATCGGCGCCTGCGGCGAGCAGGCCATTTGGGTCCTTCAGCGCGTACGCGACGGGCGGAAACGGATCGTGAGGGCTGAGAAACGGAATCACGTATGCTTGATTATCAATCCTCTGCTCCGCCCGAATCTCACAACACTCGAGGCAGCGCTCACCGCGCCATTGGTTACACGCTTCGCGCCGTCGCCCACCGGCTACCTCCACCTCGGGCACGTCGTCAACGCGATCTACGTCTGGGGGATCGCCCGCGCGCTCGATGGCCGGGTACTGCTGCGCGTCGAGGATCACGATCGCGTCCGCTGTCGACCCGAGTACGAGGCCGCTCTTCTGGACGACCTCGCATGGCTCGGATTCGAGCCCGACTCGGGACTGGAGCCCCTGCTGCGGCAAAGCGAGACGCCATCGCTCTACGACCAGGCTCTTGAAACCCTGCGGGCGACGACTCACGTCTACGCGTGTGAGTGCTCGCGTAAGGACATCGGTGGTGAACGCTACGATGGCCGATGCCGCGGTCGAGGACTGGAAATGGCGCCCGGCCGTGGAATTCGTGTGCAACTTGGCAATGGACCGGAAAACTTCGAAGACGTGGTCCTCGGTCCGCTATCGCAGGTGCCAGCCGAGCAATGCGGTGATCTGCTGGTGAAAGACCGTGATGGTCATTGGACCTACCAATTTGCCGTGACCGTCGATGACGTGCGGCAGCACGTCACATTGGTGATACGTGGCGAGGACCTGGTCTCGTCAACGGGACGGCAGATTCGGCTGGCAAGGATGCTGGGGCGGGAAAAAGCTCCGGTTTTTCTGCATCATCCGCTCATCCATGACGATCGCGGCGAAAAGCTCAGTAAGTCGGCGGGAGACACGGGAGTGCGCGAGCTAAGGGGCATCGGCCTCAGCGCCCCGGAAGTCATCGGCATCGCAGCCTCGCGAGTCGGTCTGGTCGATTCAGGTACGTCGATCTCCGCATCGGAGGTGTCACAACTCTTTGAACAATGAACCCTGGACGGTGGGCCGTTGACCGTTCCCTGACGTCCGAAAGTCCGCGGTCCCAGCCGCGAAGTCCGCGGCCCGCGGCCCGACTTGCGATAGAATCGAGCGCCAACCCAATCAGTGGGTTTTTTCACGAGGAGAACTTGGCAGTCCGTCTGTTCATCGGAAACCTCCCGTACGGTGCGAGCGAAGCGGACCTCAGAGCTCACTTCGCAGCCGTCGCAGAGCCCTCCCACGTCGCCATGCCGGTCGATCGCGAGACCGGTCGTCCGCGCGGATTCGCATTCGTGGAGTTTGCGGATCGCGCAGTCGCCGAGGAAGTGATTCGTAAATTCGACTCACAACCTTTCCAGGGGCGTCCTCTCGCCGTCAGCGAGGCACGTGCGCGCGAGGATCGTCCACCCCCGCGCCCGGGTGGTGGCTTCGCACCCCGCCCGGGCGGTGGTGGCGGTGGATTCGGCGGCCCGCGCCCAGGCGGTGGCTTTGGCGGTCCGCGCCCAGGTGGCGGTGGCTTTGGCGGTCCGCGCCCGGGTGGAGGCGGTGGCTTCGGCGGTCCGCGGCCTGGCTTTGGTGGCCCATCAACTGGACCCGGCGGACGGGATCGAAGCGCGAACTTCGGTCCGCCTGCGCCTCCCAAGCGACTGCGAGGAAAGAAGACCTCGCAACAGGAACACAAGCCTCGCGGACCCATCAAGGAGAAAACGGGAGGGCGCATCTACGCTGTCGACGATCTCGAGGACGATGCGAATGTCGAGATCGATGACGTCGCTACCAAGGCGGATGAGACTCTCGACGATTTGAAGCTGGATGAGGGCCCCGACGATCAGGATGAGGAATAATCGGACGTAGGTGTTTCGGTCCGTCCCTCAACTCGTCTCGGCGGTCGCCCTCGTCATCGGCGTCTCGCTATTCGCGGTCACCATCATTCGCTCCGGCTTTGACGAAACGATAGCGAGTGCCAGCCGGCTGGGGCTTGCGTTTCCCGCCCTGCTCCTCCCAGGCGCGTGCTGGCACCTCCTCAGAACGTGGGGCTGGTCCATCGCCTTTCCGGACGACGCCAGACCAGGCTTCGCGCGCTTGTTTCGCGTACGGCTTGCCGCCGACGCCATCAGTTTCTTCACGATCCGCGGTGTCACTGGTGAACCGCTGAAGATCATGTTGCTCTACGATCAGGTGGCGGCGCCGGTCGCCACTGCGTCCATCACACTGGAGCGGCTCGCGTTCGCAATCGTGTCGCTCGTCATCGCGGGCGTCATTTCAACGATTGCGGTGAGGCTGCTGGCGATGCCGGGGACGTGGGACGCCGTCTTCACACTGCTCTCGATGGTGACCGTCATCGCGCTGGGGATCCTCGCGGAGATCGCGCGTCATCGCAAAGGCGACTATCTTGGCCGGCTCGTCACACGGCTCGGGCGGCTCGTCGGCCGCCCACTCGAGACCTCTCGAGTCGTCCGTTTCGTCCTCGACGTCGAGGATGTGCTCCTGGATCTCCTGCGCGGCGATCGTCGCAGGCTGATCGTTCTTACTGTCCTTCCGGTGATCTGTTATCTACTGACGGCATTCGAGGTCTGGTTGGTTCTCTGGGTGATCGGTGAACCGATCGGAATCACTGCCGCCCTCGCCATCGACACGTTCGCGCGCCTGGGGAGCGTCGCCTCGGCGGCGATTCCCGCGGGTATCGGCGCCCTCGAGGCGTCGAATGCGGCGCCAGTGGCGATGCTGGGACTTGGTGGTGGAGGTGCGCTGGCGTTGATGCGCCGCGTTCGTGCCTTGCTCTGGGCCGGTGTCGGTCTCGCACTCTATCCGCGCGTGAAGAAACCCTCAGACCCGCACTAGTCTTTCCGAGGCGCGCTCGAGCGTCTCATCTCGCTTCGCGAAACAGAACCGCAGCACCGGTCCCGCCCTCTCGCCTTCGTAGAGAAACGGTGAGATCGGAATCGCGGCGACGCCGTGCTCGCGCGTGAGCCGGATGGCGAAGTCGGCGTCCGGCTCGCCCGTGATCTCGGAGTAATCGAACATCTGGAAGAACGTGCCCTCGCAGGTCAAGGGACGAAAACGTGACGCCTGCGTCAACGCCAGGAATTTGTCCCGTCGCCCCTGGTAGAAGGCTGTAATGTCGCGGCAGTAAGGATCGCGGCGCACCGCCTCGGCATAGGCCATCTGGATGGGTGTGTTCACAGCAAACGTGATCCACTGGTGCACGCCTTGTATCGCTGACGTCAGCGCCGGCGGCGCAGCGCAGTAGCCGACCTTCCATCCGGTGGTCGTGTACGTCTTCGCAAATGAACTGATCACGACAGCGCGTTCCGCGATCTCGGGATAGCGAGCGAGACTCTCGTGCCGCGCGCCATCGAACAGGATGTGCTCGTAAACTTCATCGGCGACGACGACGGCGTCTGTGTTCTGGAGGACGCGCGTCAGCTCGCGGATGTCGTCCGGGGTCCAGATCATCCCTGTGGGGTTGTGCGGCGAGTTGATGACAATGGCTCTGGTGCGCGAGGATACCTTGCGTCGCACTTCGTCCCAGTCGATGCGATAGTGCGGGTATCTCAGGGTAGCGTAGACCGGAGTGCCACCGCTCAAGGTCACCGCCGGCGTATAGGAGTCGTACGCGGGCTGAAACAAGAGCACTTCGTCTCCGGGATGGACGAGCGCTGTGATCGTGGCAAACAACCCTTCGGTCGATCCGGTGGTGACCGTGATCTCGGTGACCGGGTCGTAGTGGCGGCCGTAGAGCGTCTCGATCTTGAGCGACAGCGCTTCTCGCAAGGCAAGGACGCCAGGCATTGGCGCGTACTGGTTGTGCCCCTCACGCATGAAGCGCGCGACCGATTCGATCAATTCCGGAGACGTATCGAAATCAGGAAACCCCTGCGACAGATTGATCGCGCCAACCTCGTTCGAGAGGCGCGTCATGACCGCAAAGATGCTGACGCCGCCGGCTGGCAACTTCGACGGTACGGCTCGGACCTGGGACATTGTTTCTAATGATAGCCTCGTCCCCCCACTTGATCACGACACACCAGGCACAGAGGGTTTGCCTGGTCGGGAGGCAGCCCGCGTGGCCCGCGCTTCGCGCGGCATGGATCGCCGGCCGCAGACCGGCGCCACGCGGGTAGCCTCTGCGCGCCTCCGCTCCTCAGCGTTCTCTGCGTTGAGCTTTTCTCTGCGTTCTCTGCCGGCTCCGCGGGCTCACTCCAGCCACTGCTCTGGCTTCAGCGAAACGAGTGGATACTGACGGCGCAGCGCGATGACGCGCTCGAAATAGCCGGTCTTGGGAATCTCGCGCTTGACCAGACGGTCGCGGAGCCGTCGCAGTTCGTAGCGATAGAGGTCACTTACGAACTCGTGCACCAGCTCCGGCCGAGTCGTCGTCGTCGGCCGCACGCCGTGGCGCTCGAGTTGCTCCAGCACGTCGGCCCGAAATCGGTACGTGCTCACCGCGGTGACCGCGATCCCTGCGCGCGACAGTCCTGCCGCTTGAGAAATGTGCGCGCTTCGATCAACTCGGGAGGCTCGCCTCCTCGCTGTGGCCAGCTGCTCACCACGTTCCGATACTGTTCGCACGAGGTTTGCGAGTCGCCCAAACGAGCCGCCGTCCGTGCCAGCCCCAGCGTGACTCGTCTCGTCGCACCGGTCAGACTCGCAGCCTCGAGATAGGCGCGGCGCGCGTCGTCGAAACGATGGACCTGCAGCCACAGATCTCCCGCAACTTCGTGCGCGGTGACAATCGGCGCTCCCATCAGCCCTGCCGAACGTTGTTGGCGCTCCAGGTTGAGCGCGTGCTCCAGGAACAGTCCCATCTCGTCTCGTTCACTCTGCGCCGCAGAGGATGCCGCCAGCAGGACGACTCTGGCGATTTCGGCTGCCGGAGTGTCCTGACTGCGCGCGGCCAACTCCGCGACGGCGACCCTCACCGGTTCCAGCGACTCGGGTGAGCCGCCGAAGCGATAAGCCTCGCGGGCGGCGATGAGGCCGTGCAAATACCAGTACGCAACCGACGTCTCAACGCATGAGGAACGGCCGGCTGCAAGGCCCGTCATCGCTCCGCGAAGATCGAACAATGCCGCTCGCTCCTGGGCAGAAGCCATGACAGCGGCGTTGTTTGCACAGGGAGACTGCCCAAGAGCGAGCGCCACCAGCAGAGCAATCATCGAAGCAGACGGAAATAGTACCGCAGTGCGTTCCGTGCGGCAGGCGTCAGCGCCGATCGGCGATACGCATCACCTGCCTGACGCAATGCCACGGACAGCGTCGGATACGGGAAAACTGACGAGGCGAGGTCGCTGAGGCTCCCGCCATAGCGCATGGCGACAGCAACCGCGCTGATCAGCTCCCCGGCGTCTGGCGCCACGATTGTCGCGCCGACGATTCGTCCGCGCCGATGATGCAGCCGGACGAAACCTTCCGTCGCCTCATCCACCACGGATCGATCAACAGATGAAAGTGGGATCGTGATGGCGTCGGCGCCACGTGCCGCCGCCTCATCGCCGAAGTCGCCGACTGCCCCGACTTCCGGGGACGTGAACGTGCACCACGGGATGATGAGCGACGAGACACGTGCGCGCCCGAAGAAGAGCGCGTTGCGGACGACGATGCGCGCCATGGCGTCGGCGGCGTGAGTGAACTTGAATTTGGAGCAGACATCTCCCGCGGCGTAGACCTGTCGATTCGACGTACGCAGTCGGTCATCCACCGTGACGCCGCCCGCGCTGTACTCAATGCCGGCTGCCTCGAGCTGAAGATCGTTCACGCGTGGCGCTCGCCCGCTTGCCACGAGCAACGCATCCACCGATAGCACACCACCGACATGCCTGAGGAGGATCCGCCCGCCATCGCATTGAACGCTCGCGAGTTCAGTACTCAGCAACACATCGACGCCGTCCTGGCGCAACCGTGCCGCCACGACTCTCGCGGCATCGCGATCCTCGCGCGCGAGCAGCTGCTGGCCTGATTCGAAGAGCGTGACTCGAGTACCCAGGCGCGCGAATGCCTGTGCCAGCTCGCAGCCCGTCGGGCCTCCGCCGACGATCGCAAGCTCACGCGGCTGCTCCGTGAGGTCGAACACAGTTTCGTTTGTCAGGTATGGTGTTTCGGAGAGGCCGGGAATGGACGGCACGGCCGGCCGGCTGCCGGTTGCGATGACCGCCTTTCTGAACCGAAGCGAACAGTGTGGCGCCTGTTCTTCAGTGGAGACGGTCATTGACCGCGGCCCTGAAAACGATCCTGAGCCGAAGAAGACATCGACACCGAGCGACGAAAGCCGGTCCGCCGAATCAGCCGGAGCGAGATCAGCGCGCCGGCCTCGCATACGTGTCATCACGGCCTGAAAGTCGGGTTGCACGGTGGCACGAATGCCAAGCGACGGCCCGGCTCGCGCTTCGCCAACAACGCGCGCCGACCGCAGCATCGACTTGGACGGCACGCAACCAGTGTTGAGACAATCACCCCCGAGGCGTGCACGCTCCACCATGGCAACGCGCGCACCGAGACCCGCGGCCCCCGCCGCACACACCAGGCCCGCGGTCCCACCCCCGATGACGACGAGGTCGTATTTCGATGCTGGCGATGGATTACGAAAGTTGGGAGGACGGACCAGAGAAGCCAGCCGTCGATCGTGCTCGTCGATCATGGCGGGATTTACACACAACACCGGGTGTCATTTCCAGGTGAATCCCACCGAAATGACACCCGGTGTCTTTGTCTTCGCTCGTCTTCGCTCAGTACCGATAGAAGTCCGGCTTGTACGGACCCTCCACCGGCACACCGATGTACTCGGCCTGCTCCGGCGTGAGCGTCGTCAGCTTGACCCCGATGTGATCGAGGTGCAGACGCGCCACTTCCTCGTCCAGCTTCTTCGGCAGCATCGTCACCGTCTTGCCGTAGGTCTCGGCATTGGCGTGCAGCTCGAGCTGTGCCAGCGTCTGGTTCGTGAACGACGCCGACATGACGAAGCTCGGGTGACCGGTCGCGCACCCGAGGTTCAACAACCGGCCCTCGGCCAGGATCATCACGCTGTGGCCATCCGGGAAGACCCACTCGTCGTACTGCGGCTTGATGTTGATCTTCTTGATGCCCGGCACCTTCGCCAGACCGGCCATGTCGATCTCGTTGTCGAAGTGGCCGATGTTGCCGACGATCGCGTGGTTCTTCATCTTCGCCATGTGCGCGGCGGTGATGATGTTGAAGTTGCCGGTCGTCGTGATGAAGATGTCTGCCTTGTCGAGCACGTTTTCGAGCGTGTTGACCTCGAAGCCCTCCATCGCCGCCTGCAGCGCGCAGATCGGATCGATTTCGCTGACCACCACGCGCGCGCCCTGGCCGCGAAGCGCCTGCGCGCAACCCTTGCCCACGTCGCCATAGCCGGCCACGAATGCGAGCTTGCCGCCGATCATCACGTCGGTGGCGCGATCGAGACCGTCGGTCAGCGAGTGACGGCATCCGAAGATATTGTCGAACTTGCTCTTCGTGACCGAGTTGTTGACGTTGATGCCAGGGAACAGCAGCGTGCCCTTCTTCTCCATCTCGTAGAGACGGTGCACGCCCGTGGTCGTCTCCTCGGAGACGCCGCGGATACCCTGGGCGACCGCCGTCCAGCGGCCCGGGTTCTTCGACAGCTCGTTGCTCAGCGCCTTGAGAATGACCCCCCACTCCTCGGGGTCCTTGTCCGGGTTGAACGCGGGCACCTTGCCGGCCTTCTCGTACTCGTACGCCTTGTGCACGAACAAGGTCGCGTCGCCGCCGTCGTCGACGATGAGATTGGGACCTTTGCCATCTGGCCACACCAGGCACTCGACCGTGCACCACCAGTACTCCTCGAGCGTCTCCCCCTTCCAGGCGAAGACCGGGATGCCCTTCGGGTTCTGCACCGTTCCGCCCGTTTCTGGCCGTCCAACGACAACCGCGGCTGCGGCGTGGTCCTGCGTCGAGAAGATGTTGCACGACACCCAGCGCACGTCGGCGCCAAGCAGCGACAGCGTCTCGATGAGCACGCCCGTCTGAATCGTCATGTGGAGGCTGCCCATGATCCGAGCGCCTGCCAGTGGCTTCTTGCCCTCATAGCGCTTGCGAATCGCCATCAGCCCTGGCATCTCACCTTCGGCCAATCTGAGTTCTTTCCGGCCAAACTCGGCCAGACCGAGGTCGGCGACCTTGAACGGGACTCGCCCCGCCTGCTTCGCCTGCTCGTACGCGTGCACGTTGCCGCTTACTGCTGTTGCCATTGCTCTCTCCCCCTCGCTATTGATTTCACGGCGGGTCTACAAACCAAGACCCGCTCTATGCTGTCTGCTTCACACCCATTGCCGCGAACAACGCCGGTCCCTTTGCATCGGGATCCACCGGCAGCATTCGCACACGAACATGCTCGAATCCTGCGCCTCCCAACAGGCGCGTAATCTGGCTCTCTGAAAACCCGAGCCACACGTGACCCATCTGCTGCTGATACTCCTCGCGGTCGTGTGGCAGCATGTCGACCACGAGCACCCGTCCACCTTGCCTGACCACTCGTGCGACTTCTGCAAGCGCGCGAGGTGGTTCCGGTGAGTAATGCAGCACGAGGGAAAGCATCGCGACATCCAACTCGCCGGACTCGATTGGCAGGGTTTCCAATTCGCCTTGCCGAATGTCGACATTGCTTGCGCCGCTCAGTCGCTGTCGCGCGGCTTCGAGCATGTCCTCGGAACCGTCAACCGATATCACGCGCCTGACGTGCGGCGCCACAACTTCCGTCAGTTGTCCGGTGCCACAGCCGAGGTCGCCGACAACCAGCGCCGGGTCGATGAGCCCCAGCACCGCCCACAAAAAAAACTCGTCACCGAACAGTTCCCCTCGCAGCCGGTCCCAGCCACCTGCCGCTGTCGCGAAAAACTCCTGCGACTTCGCGCGCCGTCGTCCGAGGACTCCGCGCAACCGGCGTTCGTCCTGCTCTGCACCACGTGTCGAAGTAACCTGTTCGGAAATCAATGGCCACAATCGCGACGCACCCGCATCCAAGTCATCGACCGGCATGCTGTAGAAACGGCTCGTGCCGTCGCGTCGAGACGTCACCCACCCATCGTCAGCCAGGGTCTTGAGATGGCGGCTGACGGTCGACTGCGGCAACTGCAGAACCGAGCACAGCTCGGAGACCGTCAGTTCGTGCTTTTCAAGCAGCAACAACATGCGGCAGCGCGTCGGATCCGAGAGCGCCGTCATGTGGTCCAGGATGGGCGCGACCATTTATCCGTATATCCGGATATAAGGATACTCTGGTCTGCGGCCGCTGTCAAACCCGATTCGTCAGTAGTCCAGATCGAGTCGCGAATCCTCTTCGGGCGGCATCATCTTCTACGCAAATCCGGCCGGTTGAGGATGACGGTGTCGACACCCACGACCGAACCATCGGTCGTCCCGTACCACACCTCCTTGCCATCCGCCCGCCAACCGAGCAGTCGTTCTACCCCCGCCCTTCGAAATCGTATGTGTCCGTTCGTCAGCAGGAGGATTGTCAACTGGAGACACAAACGCACGGACAAGCACCTCAGTCCTTCCCGACTCATTGGATGTGTACGCGACCCAGCGTCGATCCGGCGACAGTTTCGCATCACGCTCGTCGACGGAGTCTGAACGATCGCGAACGGTTTCTTGTCACCGTTGAGTGGCACCGCCCTCGGTTGCGCGATAAACCTCGCCATTCCGCCGACGCCGATCGGCGCGATCACTTCATAGGGACCGATTGGTGTGCCGGGGAGAGAGGCACGGCGGCTATTGATCGGTCGGCGCACGTCTATACTGGGCACGTGGACGCGACGCCGCTGCTCGGTGAGGTCGCGCGCCGGCTGAACGACGTGCACCTGGAAGCGGTGCTCATTGGCAACGCCGGCGCGGCGTTGCAAGGCGCTCCGGTCACCACCATCGACTTCGACTTTCTCTATCGAAAGACGCCGCGCAATCTCGCCAAGTTGAAGCGGGTGACTGACGCCCTGAAGGCGACAATCCTGCGGCCGTACTATCCGTCGTCGGAAATGTATCGGATCGTGCGCGACGACGACGGTTTGCAGGTGGACTTCAGGTCCACGGTTCACGGCATTCGTTCGTTCGCCGGAGCCCGCGACCGCGCGACGCAAATGGAAATTGCGGGAGCAACCGTTCTGGTTGCGGCGCTCTCGGATATCATCGCCAGCAAACGTGCGGCGCGGCGGCCGCGCGATCTGGCGGTGCTCGACATACTGGAGGCGGCACGTGCAGCGGAAGAGGCGAAGCCGGCGAAGCAGACTCGACGCCCTCGCGCGCGAAAGTGAGCGCCACCTGCGCGAACTGATCGAACGCTGGCAGCGGCTCCCGCCGGAGCGTCGCACCAACTTCCTTCGCAAGCGCATCGCGCCGGGCCGCAGCGCGCTGTGAGTGGCGCAAGCCGCTAAGTGCAACCACTGCCATGAGCGGGCAGCTCACTCGAGCGTCCCGGCTGGGGCGAACTCAATTCCTGTCCGCACGACCCGCAGAACCGGTGGCCCACCCGGTTCTCCGCGGAAAGGACCGGCACTGCATCGCGGTGGGTTTTACAAGAACGGGCTTGAGGTGGCACCCTGAGGTGATGAAAATAGAGGCGTGCGAATCCGGGTCATCGCCAGCGCATTGTTACTGTCGATACTGGCGCTTCCCTTGATGGCCGTCGCTCAGCGCTTCTTCTTCCGCTCCTCCGCCCAGTCCCTGCCAGCTGTGGAATACAACAGCCAGTTCGCGTTTACCCGTATCAGGTATGGCGCGCGCATCGGCGGTTTCGGCGGATGGGAGCACGATTATCCGGCCGCCGATCGCAACTTCTCGGCCATCCTCGATTACATCACCAATACGCGCGTGCACCTGGACGGGAGCAACATCCTCGATCTCGACGACCCGCGCATCTTCGAGAACCCGGTGATCTACATGTCGGAGCCCGGCTACTGGACGACCGACGATGCTGAAGCCGCGAACCTGCGGGCCTATCTGCTGAAGGGAGGCTTCATCATTTTCGATGACTTCGACGGTGAGGCCGACTGGGTGAACCTGGTGACGCAGATGAAACGCGCGTTGCCCGAACACCATTTCATCCGGCTCGACGTAACGCATCCGATCTTCCAGTCGTTCTTCGGTCTCAAAACCCTCAACATTCCGCACCCGATGCTGCCAGGGATCGAACCGGTGTTCCTCGGGCTATTCGAGGACAACCAACCGTCGGGGCGCATGATGGCGATCGCCAACTGGAACAACGACGTCGGCGACTACTGGGAATGGTCGGCGGAAGGGCTCTACGGCGATGCTCCAACCAACGACGCCTATCGTCTGGGCGTCAACTACCTGGTCTACGAGATGACTCACTAGAGCAGGATGCCGAAAATGCGTCAACGCCCAACCTCCAACTCCCCAACTCCCAATGCAGCCTGGTTCCGTGGCGAATGCAACCTACGGCGGCGCGCCAATCAAACATGGTGGGAGTTGACAGCCGCCGCTACGTGAGTTCAGTCTCGAGTTTCGACACCAGCGCGTCGAGCTCGGTCGCCACAGCTCCCACCGTGTCGGGTTGACTCAGATCGATGCCGGCCTTTTTGAGCAGATCCATCGGGTAACCGCTGCCGCCGGCACTTAACAACGACAGGTAGCGCTCCACCCCACCCGACCGAGTGGCTGCATCCCCCGATCGAAGGTTCTGCATCAACCGCGCAGTCGACGCAAAGCAGGTCGCGTATTGATAGACGTAGTACGGCGTGCTGAAGAAGTGCGGAATGCGCGCCCAGGTCATCGCCGACAGCGGCTCCTCGTCGAGCACGTCACCGTAGTACTCGTGGAGCAGGCCGCTGTAAATCGCGCTCAGCACTTCCGCCGTGATCGGTTGATCCTGTTCGACCAGGCGGTGCGTCTGCAGCTCGAAGTCGGCAAACATCACCTGCGTGTAAAACGTGCTGGCGATGCTGTCAATGGCATGTTGCAGCAGCACGGCTCGCTGAGTGTCGCTCTCCGCCCGCTCCAGCATGAAGTCCAGGAACAGCGCCTCATTCAGCGTTGAGGGCACCTCGGCAACGAAGATGGTGTAGCCCGCGTACACGAACGGCTGCGCCCGATGCGCGAGCAACGTGTGCATCGAGTGCCCCATCTCGTGCGCGAGCGTGAACACGGCATCGAGAGTCTCGTTGAAATTGAGCAGCATGTAAGGGTGCGTGCCGTAGACGGGCGCTGAGTACGCACCACTCCGTTTGCCGGTGTTCTCGAATACGTCTATCCAGCGGCCGTTGAACGCGTCTCGCACGTGTTGCTGGTACTCAGCACCGAGGCCGACAACAGACTCGATGATCCATGGAACGACGTCGTCGTACGGATAACGGGCGGGATGCTCGACGAGGGGGATGGAGACATCGAACAGCCGATAGTTGTCGACGCCGAGGAGGCGACGACGAAGACGGTGATACCGGCGCAGTGGCTCGACCCCTTTCTTGGTGACACCAATCAGCGTTTCGACGACCGAAGTTGGGATGTTGTTTCCATGCAGTGCGGCTTCGAGCGTGGTCTCGTAGCCGCGTGCCCTGGCGTGAAACCAGTCTCTTTGCAGGACGCCGTTGTAGAGCGCCGCGTAGGTGTTGCGATTGTCGGCGTAGATCTGGTGGAAGGCTCTGTACGCCGCTGCGCGGTCCTCCTGCTTCCGATTGGTCTCGAGAATGGCGCGGTACTGACTGTAGCTCAGCGCAACCTGTTCGCCGCTGCTGAGGCCGATCGTCGGCGGCTTCATGTCCGCCGTGGTCAGGGCGGCGTAGCTTTCGTGCGAGACGCTGCTCGAGCGAGTCGCATAGGACAGCAATCGCTCGCCCTGTTCGTCGAGCACGTGTTCCTGCTCGTGAAACAGCGTCTCGATTGCGAACCGGTACAGCGCAAGCGCCGGATTGATTTCCATCCACCGGTGGATCGTGTCCAGCGGAATCTTCAGCAACTCGGGATTGAACCAGGAACTCGACTGGTGCTCGCGCGCGAAGAGGATCTGAACCTGCTGGCGGCGGGCGTTGATATTGTTATCGCGCTGGTCCTCGTCGTAGCGCAGCGACGCGTAGTACCACACGCGATAACTGAGAACGCCCATACGGTCCATCGCTCGAAACGCGCCGATGAGCGACTCGGCACCACTGGCTAGCGTTCCCTGCCGCGACTTGAAGGCCTCGATTTCCAGGTCCAGTTCCCGATAACTTTCTTGCCACTCGTCCCAGTTTCGACAGATGTGACTGAGGTCCCAGGTGTACGGGACGGGGATTGCGCCTCTTTCGGGCAGTTGTCCGGGAGTCAGTCGATATGTCATCGGCTGTGCAAGGCTCTAGGCGGTGCGAATCGGAAGTTCGGAACTGGTCGTTGGAGTCGCTCTCAAGAACTTTTCGAGAGCCGCATAGTCAGCCGGCATCGAAACCGAGTGCCGGGGGCGTGACAACGCATCGGCCAACGGACGAGGAAGCCCGACCCGCCGGCCAATCGCCGGCTCGACGACCTCGCGAAACTTGGCGGGATGGGCCGTTGCCAGGAACACCCCGCGCGCATCTGGCTCATCGGCCAATCGATCCTGCAGCGCGAGCCACGCAATCGCGCTGTGCGGATCGAGCACATACCCGTGCGCCTGATGCACTCGTCGAATCTCATCGATGACGCGTGTGTCATCGTAGGCATAACCCACGACGTCGTGGCGTAGCGCGGCCAAATCGCTGTTGTAAAGCGCCTGGACCCTCTCGAAGTTGCTCGGGGCGCCGACATCCATCGCGTTGGCGACCGTGGCGATGGACGGCCGCGGCTGGTAAAGCCCAGTTTTCAGATACTCCGGAACGGCATCGTTCACATTCGTCGCGGCCACGAACTGCGCCACCCGTAGGCCGATGCGCTTGGCGATGAGCCCAGCGGTCAGATTGCCAAAATTACCGCTCGGTACCGACACGATCAGTCGATTCGAGACCGCAGCAAGGCCGGCAAGCACGAAGTAATAGAACACCTGCGGCAACAGACGGCCCAGATTGATCGAGTTCGCGGGTGTCAACCACACGTGAGCGCGCAGGCTATCGTCGGCGAATGCCTGCTTGACCAACCGCTGACAGTCGTCGAAGGTCCCGCGCACTGCCAGCGCCGTGATGTTGTCGCCCAGGGACGCCATTTGCGCCTCCTGGACATCGCTGACCTGCCCCTCGGGGTAAAGCACGACCACGCGTGAATCCGGCACGCGATGAAACGCCTGTGCAACCGCGCTCCCGGTATCGCCTGATGTGGCGACCAGGATCATCAGCGGCGTTCCATCCGTGAAGTGGTGTAACAGACGAGCCTGAACGCGCGCGCCCACATCCTTGAACGCCAATGTAGGACCGTGAAAGAGCTCCAGGACCGACACTCGTTCGGTGACGGGGACGAGGGGCACCGGGAAGTCGAGAGCCTCGCGTATTAGCGGCTGCAACGCCTCTCGGGTGATCTCGTCCCTCAGGATATGCGACCCGATCGTCGTACCAATCTCGACGATGTCGGCGCCCTGGAGGCGATCGACCGTTTCCGGCGGCAACGGATCGAGGCGCTCCGGCATGTAGAGTCCGCCGTCGGGTGCCGTCCCGGCGAAAAGGGCGTCGATGAAGCCGATTGCGGGCGAATTACTTCGCGTGCTGATCCAATTCATAGCTGGTTGGCTGCTGGACGGCCTTTCACCATCCGCTCACGGTCTCACCGGCGTTGGCCTGCCCTCGCTATCGACCGCCACGAGCACCACTTCTGCCTCTGTCACTTTGACGCGCTCACCATGCCCGGTCGCACCCGCCGTTAATGGAGGATTTCCCCATCGTTCGGCCTCGACTTCGACCCGCACGGTCACCGACGTCCGCCCGATTCGTACCGTCGTGGTGTGGAAATCCACGATATCTCCAACAAACACAGGCTCGTGAAATTCCACTTCCCGCATCGCCTTTGTGACGAACCGGTGAGCCGCGACCTTTCGTGCCTCGATCGCAGACGCCAGGTCGATGTTCGCCAGGATCACGCCGCCGAAGATGGTGCCGTAGGCGTTGGTGTCCTTCGGCAGCAGCAGGACCCTGATGGCAGGCACGCGCTCCGACATGTGATGTTTCATTGTCTCCGGTCTCCGGTCTGAGGTCTATGGTGGCCCAGCTTCGCGACCACGAACGCTGGCTCGAGACCTGAGATCGCAAACCGACGACTGGAGATCGGAGACCAATACTAAAATCCGAGCAGCTATCGACCGAAAGCCGTTTATCATCTCTTTCATGAGCACTGTGACCAATGGACGGCCTGTGCCGATCACAGCCGCCACCTCTACGACGCGCGCGTGGAGCGTGCATGAGGCGAGTGAGCTGTACGAAGTCGCACGATGGGGCAATGGCTACGTCTCGGTCAACGACGCCGGTCACGTGCAGGTGCACCCGACGAAGGACCCCGCGAAAGCCATCGATCTCAAGGAACTGGTCGACCGCCTGCAGCTCCGAGGCATCAGCCTTCCCGTCCTGATTAGGTTCACCGACATCCTGAAGCATCGACTGGGCGACATTCACGCGGCTTTCCAGACCGCCATCGCACAGCACCAGTACCAGGGGGGATATAGCTGCGTATACCCCATCAAGGTGAATCAGCAGCGTCAGGTCGTCGAGGAAGTCCACAAGTTCGGCAAGCCCTACCACTTTGGTCTCGAGGCGGGCTCCAAGCCGGAGCTTCTGGCCGTCGTCGCGCTCGCGGACAACACAACACCGATTATCTGCAACGGGTTCAAGGACGCCGAGTTCATCGAGACCGCGATGCTCGGCCAGCAGATCGGCCGCAACATCATTCCCGTCGTCGAGAAATACACCGAGCTGGGGCTCATCATCGACGCCGCGGAAAAGATGGGCGTGCGGCCGCAGATCGGCATGCGGGTGAAACTGGCGGCTCGCGGTAGCGGCCGTTGGCAGTCTTCCGGCGGATTCCGATCGAAGTTCGGGTTGACGGTGACCGAAATCATGCGTGGCCTCGAAGAGCTCAAGGCCCGCGGCATGCAGGACTGCCTCAAGCTCCTCCACTTCCATCTCGGCAGCCAAATCACGAACATCCGTATCGTGAAGGGAGCGCTCAACGAGGCCGCTCGCGTTTACACCGAGCTCGCCAAGCTCGGCGCCGGTCTTCAGTACATCGATGTTGGTGGTGGGCTCGGCGTGGACTACGACGGCTCACAGACGAACTTCGAGTCGAGCATGAACTACACGCTCGAGGAGTATGCCAACGACGTCGTCTACCACATTCAAACGGTGTGCGACGAGGCCGGCGTGAACCATCCGACCATCGTTTCCGAGAGCGGCCGCGCCGTCGTCGCGTATCACAGCATGCTCGTGTTCAACGTCCTCGGTGTATCGGGCTTCGGCGACGAGAAGGTGCCGACGGCGGCAAATCTCGAGTGGGAGCAGCCGCTCACCGACCTGATCGAGACCTACAACAACGTCACTGCCCGCAACGCGCTCGAGGCCTTCCACGATGCGCAGCAGGCGCTCGACATGTCCATCAGCCTGTTCAACACAGGCTACCTGCCGCTCATTCAGCGCAGCATGGCGGAGAATCTGTTCTGGGCGATCTGCACGAAGCTCCAGAAAATCGTTCAAACGATGGCCGAAGTGCCGGAAGATTTGCAGAACCTCGACGAGCAGCTCTCGGACACCTACTTCTGTAATTTCTCGTTGTTCCAGTCGATTCCCGATAGCTGGGCGATCAAGCAGCTCTTCCCGGTGATGCCGATTCACCGCCTCAACGAGAAGCCGACGAAGCATGCCGTGCTCGGCGACATCACCTGTGATTCCGACGGCAAGCTCGATCGATTCGTCGATCGCCGCGACGTGAAAAAGACGCTGCCGCTGCATGCCGTCAACGGCGACCCCTACTACCTCGGCGTCTTCCTGGTCGGCGCGTACCAGGAAATCCTGGGCGACCTGCACAACCTGTTCGGCGATACGCACGCGGTGCACGTAAGCCTCGATGAGAACGGCGGGGCGCGGCTCGACGCGCTGATCAAGGGGGACACCGTGCGCGAAGTGCTCGATTACGTCGAGTTCGACCCGGAAATGTTGCTGGGCAAGCTGCGAACCGACGTGGAGACCGCCGTCCGCGAGGGGCGTGTCGACTACGAGGGTGCCGGCAGGCTTCTTCGCTTCTACGAAGACGGCCTGCATGGATATACCTATCTAGAAGGGTGACGGGACCCGGGGCTCGGGACTCGGGATCTGGAACTCGGGGTTCGCGGACTACTTCATCGAAGCGGTCAGATCGTAGGCCGAGACGTTGTTCGCGGCCAAAAACGGTACGATCGCGATTCTTTTCGACACGATGTAGCCGAAGTCGGCGCCCCCGCCGGAGAATTTCGCCAGTACGCGCGTTTGGCCTGACGCCGCGACGTGCAGTAACCGCGCACCGATCACGTCGGTGATCAACAGACCGCCGCGACCATCCGGCTCGATACCGTCGATCCCGCCGACCGCATCTTTCGTAAGCTGAGTTCGCTGCTTCGTCTTGAGATCGAAGGCATAGAGATGGCCGCTTGGCGGAGGTCCCGCACCGCGACCTGCACCGGCTCCCCGAGCGCCCGAGACTCCGATCGTCCCGAGAACCAGGCGAGTGCCATCAACCAGCAGGCCGTTTGGCACGTCGACCTGATCGGCCCCTTCGACGAAGACCGACGACTTTCCGTCCTTCACGGCGTAGATACGCGCCAGGTTCGAGTCCGACGCGTAGATCGTCCCATCAGGCGCAGTCGCGAGATCGTTGAGAAACTGCGCGCCATCGACCTTGACTCGGGCCGTAATCTTCGCGCTGGCTATATCGATCGACACAACCTCGTCGATGTCGGTGACCCAGAGCGTGCCGCCGATGCTTCGGATGCCCTTGGGCGCGTTGAGGCCTGTCACCCACTTCGCGCCGATCATCTTGCCGTCTGGCGAGAGCCGCGAGATGTAGCCGTTGCCGTCCTTCTCGAGGATCTGGCCGTTGATCGACGACACGAAAATCGCGTTCGACCCGGCGTGGTAGTACGCGCTTTCTGGTGAAGCGAAATCACCGGTCAGCGTCCACAGCGGTTGGAGCGTCGGACCTTCGGCTTGCGCAAACAGCATCGGGGCGCAAAGCACACCAATACTGAGACTCCGAATGATGGTTCGAATCATGAGGAAATGTTAGTCCGAGACGATTACGATGCGCGTCGACGTTGGTCGAAGAAGCGCCGGCACGCGCGCTGGAATCGCTCGTTGAGCGGACCAGCCACTTGCGGCGGTACGGGTCCAAGGCGCATCCACTGTGCCTGGGCCGATCGCACTTCCTGCTCGACCGCCCGCAAGCGTGCATCTTCGGCCTCGGCCGCGCGTGAACCGCCCGACATCGTGTTGGCGGCCAGCCGCTCGCGCAGCTGCTGCGCCAGAAGCTCGGTTGGCGACAGATTGGCCGGCCGGCTGGCGTGCGTCGAGACCAACTCCTCGACCTTCGCGAGCAGCTTCTCCATGCGCTTGCGCGTGGCCTCGGGATCGAGATCGGTGCCGGCAAACGCGCCCGGCCACGCCGCAACGATTCGCGCCACGGCCTGGTGGTAGCGTGCCGCCAGATCCTGCTGGACCGCCCGCGGTAGTTCGGGAGCATGTTGCCACTGGGTTCGTGCCTGGTGAACCGTGTCGTAGAGATTCCCGGGCGCAGGAACTGGCTGCTCCGACTCCTGGGGAAGCAGCGCCTCGAGTTCACGGATGACCGTCTCGCGAACGGCCGCCTTCTCCTGCAACTCGACCTGATCGCGGTGCTTGTAGCGATCGAAGAATCGATCGCACGCCGCCCGGAAGCGCTGCCAGATCGCTTCGGATTTCGATTTGCGAACGGGGCCGATTTTCTTCCACTCGGCCTGCAACTGTTTGAGCTTCGCGGCGGCTTGATCCCAGTCCGTCGAGTCAGCTACTTCCTCGGCCGCGATACAGAGTGCTTCCTTGCGAGCCAGGTTCGTCGCCCACTCTTCCTTCCGGTGCTTCAGATCCTCCTGCCGACGCGTGAAGAACTGATCGCATGCTCGGCGGAACCGCTCCCAGATCGCCTTTTCGTGTCCGCGGGCGACCGGACCAATCGTCTTCCATTCCGCCTGCAGCGCCTGAATCTCGCTCGCGGTCTTCACCCAGTCGGTCGACCCGGCCAACGCCTCGACGCGTTCGCACAGCGCCTGTTTGCGAACCAGGTTGCCCGCTCGCTCCTCGTTCTGAGCCGCGAAGAAGGCCGATGTCCGTGCGTAGACTTCATCTTGCGCCGTCTTGAAACGGCGCCACATCACCTCGCCTTGCGCACGCGGTGCCAAGGCGACCTGCTTCCAGCGTGCCTGTAGATCCCGCATCCGTCGTCCGGCAACCTCGAGATTCGCCTCGGACTTGAGCGCCTCCATCTCGCGACAGATCTCTTCCTGCACCTGAAGGTTGGCCCAGCGCTGCCATTCGTCAGCGTCTCGCAGTTCCTGAATGCGTGGCGCAAGCTTGGCACGCGCCTCTTCGAGACGGGCCTGAATCTCCTGCCGATCCCGCTTGGATGGCAGCGGTGCGCGATCCTCGAGCGTCGAGCGGATCTCGCGCAGGGCGCGGTCACCTGCTTTCAGCGTGAGTGGTTCAGCCGCCGCCAAGGCCTCGACCTGTCGACAGAACTGCTGCAGCCGGCGCAGGTTTTCCTGTTCCTGCCTGGCCCTGGCCTGCTGGTATTCGACCTCTTTCTGCTCGAGAGCGGCCACGGCTCGTTCGAGCCGTTCGGCCGCGACCAGGTTGGCCGAGGCGTGTTCGCGCAGCACGTCGGCATCCCGCCGCAGCCCACGCCACCTCGCAACGACGTCGTCGACTGGTTGTTCGGACGCGGCGAGCTGCTCGAGCTCGGTTGCGAGTGTCTCCAGCCTGCCGACTGCCGCTTCGGCCAGCAGCCGCCGGCGTTCACGATCCTCGAACGCACGCGATGCATCCTGGAAGCGCCGGGTCAACGACGCGGCATATTCCGACGGCATCGGCGGCAGCCCGTCCCACCGCACTCGCAATTCAGCAATCCGATCGGCCGCGTCAGGCCCCGCAAGCTGCTCGATCTCCATCACTATCGCCAGGCGATCGGCCTGCTCCCGTTCGAGGGCCAACTGCCGCTCGCGCTCCGTTGCCGCTTCGCGGCGCCGCTCGTCGATAGCCTCTCGAACGGCCTCGCTGGCCGCTTCAAACTGCCGGCCGATCGACTCGTCAACCTCGACGTCGGCCTGGAACTCGGCCCATGCCAGGCGTACTGCCGCCAGCGATGCTGAAGCCTCATCGGGATCCGGTGTCGCCACCAGCGCTTCAGCCCGATGCAGGAGTTCCATCGCTCGAGACCGGTCTTCCGGGCTCATACGGGCAGCCGGGCCATCGTGAGAGGTCTGCGCCGCCTCTTCGGTCTCGCGAAGCTTCGTTCGTGCCCGTCGAGCTGCCACCTTATTGCGACCACGCTGCGCGATTGCGGAAAGCGCAGCCGGGTCCTGGATACGCTCGAGTGCAGATATAGCCGAATCGGTGTGCTCGCCCTTGAGGGCAACGTTGAGGATCTCTTCCGGATCGGTCAGACGCGCGAGCGCGCGCAGCCGAGTAGACCCGTCCTGCGCATGACGGCTCACCGAGCCGAGCGATTTGGAATCGTCGATGAGATCGACCACGGCCCCGCGCACCTGCGGACTGGTGTTCTCGCGCGCCACGACGACCACTTCTTTCGTGCGGCCCAGCATCAACAACTGTCGAACGACCTCGGACGCGCGGTCGGGTTCGCTGGTCTCAGCTGCCAGTCCCGCCAGCCCTCGGATTGCCTCGCTGCGGACGTCCTCGTCGGGATCGGTACGGGCAATCTCGCCCAGCACATCGACCTCGGACAGCCGGCCTACGGCTGCTCTCCGGACGCGGGAGTCAGCGTCTTCACGGGCAAGCGCCAGCAGCGCATCCGCCTCCTCCGGACCCAACTCGTATACGGCTGCCGAGCGCACGCCGGGGTCGGCGTGCTTCCATCGTGGTTGTGGACGGAGTTTCTCGAGAATACCCATCTCTTCTTCGTCGCTTGCAAGACCTAGGCGAGATCTGAAGTGTACACCCCCGACATGACGACGGCCCATGCCTGCTGCCCGAGATGTAGCCCTGAACCCTTGGAAACGCTGTGGTTTGGGCGAGCGCCCACGGCCGAGTATCGCTAAAACCGGCGAACGAGATCTGCGGTGAATCTGCCTTTTTGGATCCAGAAACTTGGCGACTTGGAAACGGGCCGTAAAGACGGGATCCAGGAAGGAGAAGAATGGCAGGCGAGAAGGCGAAGAGAGAGGCGCACCTCTCCCCTTCGCCCTCGCCTGTTACTCACCGGTTACTTCACGAAGAGCATCTCCCGGTAGGTCGGCAGCGGCCAGATCTCGTGCGGAGTCAGCACCTCGATCTCGTCACCAACTTCCCGCAGCTTACCCATGGCCGGGACGATCTTGTCCCGCATGTACTTCGCGTGCTTCTCAGCCGAGAGGCCATTGTGGTTGAGGGCTGCGGCCAAGCCGTCGGTCTGCGCCTTGAACTTGTCCACCAGCTTCGTGTACGAAGAGAGCAGCTTCTTGCCCTGCGTGCTCGTCCCACCACCGGCGCGAACTGCCGCAACGCTCTGGCCCACTCGCTTCTGGTATTCGAGCGCTGCCGGCAGGATGTAACGATTGGCCATCAACACCATGAGCTGACCCTCGACGTTGATGGTCTTGTTGTAGTTCTCGAGGAAGATCTCATACCGGGCATGAATCTCCCGCTCGTTGAGAATCTTGTACTTCTCGAGCAACTTGACCGCGTCCTTCGTGATGAGTTGGGGCAACGCATCGACCGTGTTCTTCAGGTTCAGCAGCTTGCGCTTGCCGGCTTCCTTCTCCCACTCGGCCGAGTAGTTGTTCCCGTTGAACACGATGCGTTTGTGCTCCTTGACAACCTTCGTCAGCAGCTTGCCAACGGCCCTATTGAGCTCCTCGCCTTTGGCCGCTGCCGTCTCGAGCTCGGTCGCGATGGAATCGAGCGAATCCGCCATCGCCGCGTTGAGAACCATGTTCGGGAACGCGATGTTCTGCCCCGACGAGACGGCTCGGAACTCGAACTTGTTTCCGGTGAACGCGAACGGGCTGGTGCGATTGCGATCGCCGGCATCACGCGGCAGCTTGGGCAGGACGCTGACGCCGATATCGAGGGTGCCACCCTGCTTGGTCGACTTCGCTCCGCCCTTCTCGAGCTGCTCGAAGATGTCGGTGAGCATGTCCCCGAGGAAGATTGACAAGATGGCAGGCGGCGCTTCATTGGCGCCAAGGCGATGATCGTTTCCGGCGCTGGCAATGCTCGCACGCAGCAGACCCTGCCAGCGGTCGACGGCGCGGAGCACCGCGGCGCAGAAGACCAGGAACTGCATGTTGTCGTGCGGAGTGTCGCCGGGGCCGAGGAGGTTGTTGCCGAACTCGTCGGACAGCGACCAGTTGTTGTGTTTGCCAGATCCGTTCACACCGGCAAACGGCTTCTCGTGCAGCAGCGCCGCCAGCCCGTACTTCGGCGCGATCTTCTTCAACATCTCCATCGTCATCATCTGATGATCGGCGGCGACGTTGGCGTTCTCGAACACAGGCGCGATCTCGTACTGGCTCGGGGCAACCTCGTTGTGACGCGTCTTGACTGGCACGCCGACTTTGAACAGCTCGAGTTCGGCCTCCGCCATGCACGCCAGCACGCGTTCAGGGATGGCGCCGAAGTACTGGTCCTCCATCTCCTGGCCCTTGGGCGGCTTGGCGCCGAACAGCGTGCGACCGGCATTGATCAGATCGGGACGCGCGAAATAGAAGTTGCGATCGATGAGGAAGTATTCCTGCTCGGGGCCGCAGGTCGCATGCACGCGCTCGGCGCTGGAACCAAACAGCTTCAGCACGCGCACCGCCTGCTTGGAGACAGCCTCCATCGAGCGCAGCAGCGGCGTCTTCTTGTCGAGCGCTTCACCAGTCCAACTGACGAACGCCGTCGGAATCACGAGCGTCACGCTGTTGCCGCCATTGAACAGCAGCCACGGCGGGCTCGTGGGATCCCATGCGGTGTAGCCGCGCGCCTCGAACGTCGAGCGCATGCCGCCGGACGGGAAACTCGAGGCATCGGGCTCGCCTTTGATCAGCTCTTTACCCTTGAACTCTGCGATCGCGCTGCCGTCAGCCATGGGCGACAGAAACGAATCATGCTTTTCAGCCGTGATGCCCGTCATCGGCTGGAACCAGTGCGTGTAATGCGTCGCGCCGTGCTCCACCGCCCAGTCCTTCAACGCCACCGCTACGGCGTCCGCGGTCGACGCATCAAGTGGCTCGCCTCGCGTAATGGTCGCGCGCAGCGCGCGGTACACCGGTTTTGGTAGACGCTCCTGCTGGGCCTTATCGTTGAATGCCAGTGTCCCAAAGAGCTCGGCGGCCTTCACGGGCGTCGCTGACGCGCGCCCCTCGCCCATCGACCACTCGCGAATACTCTTGACGGCTTCGGAAAGAGCTGCAGATCCCATGTGACGATCAGTCCTTTCATCAACAGACCTTGCGGTCAGCAACAGACATTGGCGGTGGATTGCACAGGTGATTCCCGAACCACTGTGGCTCGGGCGACAGGGACCGAGCGGAGTGCTCAGATTATGTCGCGTTCGAGGCATCCGCTGCAACACGGTCGTTCCACAAAGCCGACAAAATTGGAGGACGCCACACCGTTTTCTTCAAAATCCGTTATGCTTTCGACCCTCCCCTTCGACGGGAATTCCCTCTCCGGACGCCGCTGACTAATTCGGACCGGCGCTGAAACCTATCTGGAGGTGTTTCGATGACGCCCGATGACTTCTTCGCGCTTGCCAAGAAGCACGAGGCCGAGATGGTGGACCTGAAATTCGTGGACATGCTCGGCAGCTGGCAGCACTGTTCGTTCCCTGTAGAACATTTGGACAAAAACACATTCAAGGATGGCCTTGGATTCGATGGGTCGTCGATCCGCGGCTGGATGGGCATTCACGAATCCGACATGCTCGCGGTGCCAGACGCCGACACGGCCCGTCTCGATCCGTTCTTCGCGAAACCGACCATCAGTGTCATCGCCAACATCGTCGACCCCGTCACCGGAAAAGACTTCTCGCGCGATCCACGTCATATCGCGCGCAAGGCGGAGCAGCATCTCAAGGATTCGGGCATCGCGGATACCTGCTTCATCGGGCCCGAGCCGGAGTTCTTCATCTTCGACGAGGTCCGCTACGAACAGAACCAGCATCGCGGCTACTACCAGATCGATTCCGTCGAGGGCGCATGGAATACGGCGCGCATCGAGGAACCGAACCTCGGATACAAGCCAAGCTTCAAGGGCGGCTACTTCCCGGTGAGCCCGACCGACACGTATCACGATCTCCGCGGCGAGATGGTGTACGAGATGCGCAAGGTCGGGATCGTCGTCGAGGCGCACCATCACGAGGTGGCGACGGCCGGTCAGAGCGAAATCGACATGCAGTTCCAGCCGCTGCTGAAAATGGCCGATCAGTTCATGTGGTACAAGTACATCTGCAAGAACGTCGCGAAGCGTCATAACAAGACAGTGACGTTCATGCCGAAGCCGATCTTCGAGGACAATGGCAGCGGCATGCACTCGCACGCCTCGCTGTGGAAGGGCGGTCAACCGCTCTTTGCGGGCAACGGCTACGCCGGGCTCAGCGAGATGGGGCTGTGGGCCGCGGGCGGGCTGCTGAAACACGCGCCGGCGATCCTCGCGTTCGCAGCACCCACGACCAACTCCTATCGCCGGCTCGTGCCTGGATTCGAGGCGCCCGTGAACCTCGCGCTGTCGGCGCGCAACCGATCCGCGTCGATCCGGATCCCGATGTACTCGAAGAGCCCTAAGGCCAAACGGCTCGAGTTCCGGTGCCCCGATCCGAGCTGCAACGGCTATCTGGCGTGGTCCGCCATGCTGATGGCCATGCTCGACGGCATCCAGAACAAGATCGATCCCGGCCAGCCGCTCGATCGCGACATCTACGAGATGACCAGGGACGAAATGCGCGAGATGGGCATCAAGACGACGCCCGGTTCGCTCGAAGAGGCGCTCACAGCGCTGGAACAGGACCACGCGTTCCTGACGAAGGGCGAGGTCTTCACGGAAGATCTGATTGAAACGTGGATCTCGTACAAGCGGGAGAAAGAGCTCGACCCGATTCGGTTGCGGCCGCATCCGCACGAGTTCTATCTCTACTACGACAACTAGTCTAACCGGCGGGTCCACAAAGCAGGACCCGCCCTACGTCCTCTGCAGGGTACGCCGGGTCTTGATCTTTGGACTCGGCGGCAGAGTTGCTAATGTACGTGTGTGAGCGCGTCCACTCTGCGGGATCTTCTTGCTCATCGCATCCTTCTTCTCGACGGCGCGATGGGGACGATGGTTCAGCGGCAGAAGCTGGATGAACCGACGGTCAGAGGCACACGCTTTCGCGATCACGGGCATCTCGTCAAGAACAACATCGATCTGCTCGTCCTCACTCGCCCGGATCTGATCTCGTCGATCCATCACGCTTACCTGGAGGCGGGCGCCGACATCATCGAAACCAACACCTTCGGCAGCACCGCCATCGCGCAGGCCGACTTCGGACTCGACGCCGTCGTCTACGAGATGAATGTGGAGGCCGCACGCCTCGCGCGCGCAGCCGCGGACACGTGGTCGGGCAAGACGCCTGGCCGTCCTCGTTTCGTCGCGGGCGCGATGGGACCGACCAACCGGACGCTTTCGATCTCGCCAGACGTCAACAACCCCGCCTATCGTGCCACGACGTTCGCTCGAGTTCGGGAGGCTTATCGGGAACAGACGCGAGGGCTCATCGACGGCGGCGTCGATCTTCTCCTCCTCGAGACCGTGTTCGACACCTTGAACGCCAAGGCTGCCATCGCCGGGATCCACGATGAGTTCGACGCTCGCGGAGTCGAACTGCCGCTCATGATCTCGGCGACGATTGCTGATCGCAGCGGCCGCACGCTGTCTGGCCAGACCCTGGATGCGTTCTACGTCTCGATCCAGCATGCGCGACCCTTCAGCGTGGGTCTCAACTGCGCCTTCGGCGCCCGTCAGATGCGCCCGCACATGGCCGAACTGTCGCGCCTGGTTGGCGAGTATGCGAGTTGCCATCCCAACGCCGGACTGCCCAACGCGTTCGGAGAGTACGAGGAAGCGCCGTCGGAAACGGCGGCGCTGCTTCGTGACTTCGCCGTGTCGGGTTATGCGGACATCATCGGTGGATGCTGCGGGACGACGCCCGAGCACATTCGGGCCATCGGCGAAGCGATCGACGGGGTGACGCCTCGTAAATCGGGACTCGGGACTCGGGGCTCGGGGCTCGAGGCTCGGGGCTCGGGTTCGGTCGACGCAGAGACCTCGAATCCCGGATCCCGAGTCCCGGATCCCGGTCCCGGATCCCGGATCTCGAGTCCCGAAAAGTTCACGCAGTTTTCCGGCCTCGAAACACTGACCATCCGCCCCGACTCCACGCTCATCGTTGTTGGCGAGCGCACCAACGTGACCGGCTCGAAACGCTTCGCGACGATGATTGCCAACCAGCAGTACCTGGACGCGGCCGCCATCGCACTCGAACAGGTACGTGGGGGCGCGAACATCCTCGACATCAACATGGACGAGGGGATGCTCGACTCGGAGGCCGCGATGACGACGTTCCTGAACGTCGTGGCAACGGAACCGGAGATCGCGCGACTACCGTTCATGATCGACAGCTCGAAGTGGTCGGTCATCGAAGCCGGTCTTCAGTGCGTCCAGGGCAAGGCGATCGCCAACTCCATCAGTCTCAAAGAGGGAGAGGACGATTTCCTGCGCAAGGCCCGCATCGTTCGACAGTACGGCGCCGCGCTGGTCGTAATGGCGTTCGACGAACGTGGCCAGGCGGATACGGCCGGACGCAAGATTGAGATCTGCGAACGCGCGTACCGGCTGCTAACCGGGCGACTTGGCTTCGATCCTGCCAACATCGTGTTCGACCTCAATATCCTCGCGATCGCGACCGGTCTCGAGGAGCACAATTTCTACGCGCTGGATTTCATCGAGGCGGCGCGCATCCTCAAGGTGACGTGCCCGGGCATCAAGATATGCGGTGGCGTCAGCAACCTGTCGTTCGCGTTCCGCGGTAATACCGTGGTCCGCGAAGCGATGCACTCGGCCTTCCTGTATCACGCCATCAAAGCCGGGCTCGACATGGCGATCGTCAACGCCGGACAGCTCACCGTGTACGAGACGATCCCGAAAGATCTGCTGGAGCATGTCGAGGACGTGATCCTCAACAGGCGGCAGGACGCCACCGATCGGCTCGTGCGGTTTGCGGCCACGGTCGCGGGACGCGCAGGAAGTCAGGCTGCCAACCTGGCCTGGCGCGAGCTCCCGGTCGACAAGCGCCTCGAGCATGCCCTCGTGCAGGGCGTCGTCGATTTCATCGAGCAGGATGTCGAGGAGGCCCGCCGCGCTTTGGCACGGCCACTCGATGTGATCGAAGGCCCGCTGATGAGCGGCATGCGCGTCGTTGGTGATCTCTTCGGCGCCGGGCAAATGTTCCTGCCGCAGGTCGTCAAGAGCGCCCGCGTGATGAAGAAAGCGGTCGCCTGCCTCCTTCCTTACTTCGCTGAAGAGGAGGCAAGGTCAAAGGTCAAAGGTCACAAGTCAAAAGTACTGCTTGCCACCGTGAAAGGCGACGTCCACGACATCGGCAAGAACATCGTCGGCGTCGTGCTCGGGTGCAACAACTACGAGGTCATCGACCTCGGCGTCATGGTGCCCGCCGACAAGATTCTGCAGGCGGCCGTCGATACGGGCGCCGACCTCGTCGGACTGAGCGGGCTCATCACGCCATCGCTCGACGAGATGGTTTTCGTGGCGCGTGAGATGGAGCGGCGGGCGATGTCCCTTCCCCTGCTCATCGGAGGCGCGACCACGAGCCGACAGCACACCGCGGTCAAGATCGCCCCGGAGTACGATGGCCAACCCGTCGTTCATGTGATCGATGCGTCAAAAGCCGTCGACGTCGTGGCGCGACTGCTCGATAGGTCACAGCGCCCCCAATTCGACGCCACCAATCGCGCAGAACAAGAGCGCGTGCGCGTCCAGTACGCCGCGTTGAAGCGCCGGCCGCTCCTGCCATGGCCAGAGACAACGAAGAAACGGCTGCGACTGGACTGGACGCCGTCTGTTATCGCAGTGCCGACATTCCGGGGCACGACCGTCATCGACGTCGACCTCGCCGATCTCGTTCCCTACATCGACTGGACGTTCTTCTTCGCGGCATGGGAACTGAAGGGACGCTTTCCAGCGATTCTGGACCATCCGCAGTACGGCCGCGCGGCACGGGAGCTGTTCGACAACGCCCGCACGCTGCTCGATCGCATCGTCGCTGAGAAGCTGATTCAGGCGCGTGCCGTCTACGGCTTCTGGCCCGCCAACGCTGATGGCGAGGATGTGGTGGTGTTTCATCCGGGATTCGGGACTCGCCCTTCAAAGGCTCAGGGCGCCCCGAGCAACGTCGAGGGGCGGGATTCGGGGTTCAATGGAAGGTCAGAGCGTCGCGAGGTCACTCGATTTCCGATGCTGCGTCAGCAGGAACAGATGGCCGATGACATCCCGCATCTGTCGCTCGCGGACTTCGTTGCGCCAATCGAATCAGGGCTGACCGATTTCATCGGCGCGTTTGCCACCACCGCGGGGCTGGGCGCGGACACCCTCGCTCGCAGCTTCGAGCAGCAGCACGACGATTACCACGCCATCATGGTCAAGGCCCTCGCCGATCGACTCGTGGAGGCATGCGCGGAGTGGCTGCATCAGCGCGCCCGGTCTGAGTGGGGCTACGGCATCAATGAACAGCTCACACAAGCCGACCTGCTCTCGGAGCGCTATCGGGGTATCCGCCCCGCGTTTGGATATCCGGCCTGCCCCGATCACAGCGAGAAACGCCGGCTGTTCGATCTGCTTGGCGCCGAGCGCGCCCGGATGTCGTTGACCGAAAGCTTCGCGATGATGCCGGCGGCCTCGGTGAGTGGCCTGTACTTCGCCCACCAAGCGGCCAGATATTTCAGCGTTGGGCGGATTGGCCGTGACCAGGTCCAGGACTATGCCCGGCGCAAAGGGGTCACCCAGACCGACGCCGAACGCTGGCTTCTGCCGAACTTGGGGTATGAACCCTGAGGGGCTCTCGCCTGGCCGTCAAAGCCTATAGAATTTAGGGTGCCTCGCGTGAACCCAGAACCTAAACCAGAAGCCTAGAGCCCAAAGACCAGAGCCCACAGCCTTGATGGAGTATCTGATCAAGCAATACCCCCTCGAGACCGGTGCCCTCGAGATCCAGTACATCGAAGAGTATTTCGGCGAGTTTCCGCGCAAGAAGACGGCGACCGAAATCGTTTCGCGCTTACGCCACCGGGAGTTTCTGATTCTGATGGCCGAGGCTCCATTGCGCGACGATCCGGGCACGATCGTCCCCGTGGCTTTCAAAATCGTCCATGAGATCCGAACCGACGAGACCGAACCGAAGCTCGCCGATCTGGTCACTCGGCTGAAGAACAGCGTCGTCTTCGAAGATCGCAAGGTCCTCTACAGTTGGGTGGGAGGCACACGCCGCGACTGGCGCGGCCAGGGGCACTTCCGGGCATTGACCGAGGAATCCGAAGTCTGGGCACACGCCGCGGGGTTTCACGAGGTCGTCGTGAAGACCAAGAATCGCTACTACGACATGCGCGGCACGCTCGATCAGCTCGAATTCAACGTGATCAAATACGAGATCCACCCGACGGACAACCGCGAGTCCAAGGTCTATCTCAGTAAGCGCCTGACGTCAGACGTCCTCCGCTCGCACACCAGTAGCCGGCGGGTCGTCGTCGCGGATTAGCTTTTCATCCGGTTCACGAGCCGCCGCAGGGCACGCGTAACCGCCATGCGCGCCCCATCGACCGTCCGCATGTTGAACCGCTGGGCGATTTCCCCGAGATTCCACTGAGCCTCGATGCGCGCGACCACCATCTCCCGATCGCGTGGACTTAGCTGTACCAGCACTGCCCGATAGCGATCGTAGGCTTCGGCGCGAACGGCCTCCTCGAGTGGAGACGGCATCTCCGAGGGAAGGTCCTCCGGCAGTTCAGCCGGCGCCGGGTGGCGACCGATCCGGCGCACTTCGTCCCGGATCCGATTAATCACCGACTGGCGCAAGTACGCCTGCATTGCGCCGACGTGTCTCGGCTCGAAAGTGTCGAGCCGCCGCAGGACGTGCAACACCGTCTCCTGTACCAAGTCCCCCGTGTCGAGGGAGCCGCGGGCGGCGGCAGGGAGGCGCCCATGGGCGAAACGAGTAAGGCCCGGGATCGAGCGCTGCAGTAACGCCTCGACCGCCATACGGTCGCCGTCTCGGGCGCGCACGACCAACTCGATGGTCGGCTCGTCACTGAGAAGAGCACCGTCGCCCGGGATCGCGCGGGCCGGTGGGGTGGTGGACTTCTTGCCGGACGCTTCGTGCACCTTTGTGAGACTCGCAGCCATCATAGCGGGAAACCTCCTCGTTGCATTCAACGCCTTTGCACCGAAGATCGAACGTACGTGTATCCTCATGGACCCCCGATGCTCGGACACACGGTCAGTCACTACACCATCACCGGCAAGCTCGGCAGTGGCGGAATGGGCATCGTCTATGAAGCCGAAGATGTCCGGTTAGCGCGGAAAGTCGCCCTCAAGTTCCTTCCCGAAGAATCGGCCGACGATCCCGACGCCGAACGGCGATTTCAGCGCGAGGCCGACACAATCGCGCAGCTCAATCACCCGAATATCTGCACGATTTATGAGATCGACCGCTTCCAGGGACGGGCGTTCATCGCAATGGAATGCGTCGAAGGGCTCAATCTCAAGACCTACATGGCGCGCAACGAGCTGTCGACGTCGGCGATCGTGGAAATTTCGCAGCAGGTCGCGGCCGCACTCGGATCGGCTCACGCGAAGGGGATCGTCCACCGCGACATCAAGCCGGGCAACATCATCGTGAGTGACACGAAGCAGGTAAAAGTCCTCGACTTCGGCCTGGCCCGGCGGTTCGCGACGATCGAAACCCACGAACTCGGACCCGAAGGGTCGACGATTCCGGGACGGCCCATGGGGACGGCCAACTACATGGCGCCCGAACGCATCCTGCAACTGCCGCTCGATCCGCGCAGCGACCTGTTTTCTCTCGGCATCGTGATGTATGAGATGGCAACGGGGAGGCTGCCGTTCGCGGGTGCCTCCCCGTCAGAAACCGTGTCCAATGTGCTCGATAAAGATCCTGCGCCTCTCACCGGCTTGGCGCCTCAGCATCCGAAACAACTCGAGCATGTGGTCAACCGCCTGCTCGCCAAGCGCGCCACCGACCGGTATCCAACGGCCAAGCAGCTTTCTGAGGCCCTAATCGCCGTCTCTCATGTTTCGTTCCGGGACCGACTGCGGCGTCTATTTAAGGGCACGTGAAGAGTGGTTTAGCTGTCGATGATCACATCGGGGTCGTCCGTGACTGTTCCGTTCTTGAGAACATCGTACTTGTACCTGCGTGGATCCTGCGACACTGCAAGCGGAGGGTGTGGCAAATCGATGATGTGAGGGCTCTCAGCCTGGAACGGGCTGCCAGACAAGTATCCGAAGCGGATCTGGTATTTTTCGTTGCCCGCGCCCTGTACCTGCCACTGCACCTTATCCGGACCTCCCTCGCCTCTTCTGGTGGTGTGCACGCTCCTATCCGCATCCACGATTACGCCATCTGACGTAATCCGAATGTGTTTCAACATGGGCCCTCCTCGTTGCGCCACGATATCCTCCCATCCAGCATCGGCTGGATGAAGTTAAACGAACTCTGGCTATTCAGCGAATAGGCCGTTCCTGAGCACGCCTTCGATCAGAGGCGATGCGTCGCGGCCTTACGTAAGCGGAACGGGTACGAGTGCCGGTACTAACTGTCGATGATGACGTCAGGGTCGTCTGTGACGCCACCGCTTCCGTCGAGAACGTCGTACTTGTAGGTTCCTGGGGGCTGGGACACTGTGTGGGGACCGCCTGGTGGAACCTCGATGCTGTGACCGGCTTGGAACGGGCCGCCGGGAAAGCGGATCGTATAGTTTCCATTGACGCCGGGCGCCCGCACCCACTGCACCTGATCGGGCCCTCCCTTCCCGCCGGCTTTCGTTGTGTGCGTGGATCGATCCGCGTCGACAATCTTGCCATCTGCCCCGATCCGTATCTGTTTCAGCATGCGCCCTCCTTTTCGTACCGTCTGTTACGTCACGTCATCGTCCACGCACGAGATCTTGGAATCGTGGATAGCGCCAAAGGTTGCCGAGATCCGGCGTATCGCGAATGATCGTTACCGAGTAACCCGCCGCACGCGCCTTCTCCAACAAATCGAGCGCTCGGTCAGTCGCCTCCAGATTGTTGAGGGTCACGGCGGACTTGAAAAGCACGAAACCGTCGGAAGGGGCAATCCTGAGCGCTCGCTCCACCAGGGCAAGAGCATCCTTCCGCTCGCCCAGCATTGTGTGGTAATGGCCCAACTTGACGAGAAGCGCCGCGTCCTTCGGGTTGACCGTAAGTTGCGACCGCCCAAGGGAGATTGCGCGGCGGTAGGCGGCGGCTGCACGCGGACGCTCGTCGGGCGCCCAATGGTAGGCATCGCCCAGGTTCCCCCACAATTCGGGATTGGTGTCCACCAGTTTGACGGCCTGTTCGAATGCGCGAGCAGCTTCGGTGAAGCGGCCGCGGTTGAAATAGGCCGTTCCGAGATTCGATGTGTTCGAAGTCGTCGCACGAATCGCGCGCGAACGCTCCAACGCAGCAATTGCATCGTCGTAGCGAGCAAGCTGTATGTACGCGCCACCTAGATTGCTGTAACCGCGGAATCCATCCGGCGTAAGCGCCACAACCTGCAGAAACATTTCCACGGCATCTGCATAGCGCCCGGCATTGTAGTAGAAGTGCCCGAGGCGGTTGTGATTCACCCAATAACGCGGTCGCAAGTCGACAGCGCGCTGATACGTCTCCTCCGCTCGATCCATCCTCCCGAGCATTTCTTGTGCGTGGCCGAGACCGGCGTAGGCATCGTCATTCGTCGGCTCGGTCTGGAGCGCCTGCTCGAATTCAACGGCCGCCGATTCGTAACGTCCGCGGCCGTCGTGGAGCCGACCTAGGCAGATGTGGGCCTCCGCAAGCTGCGGATTCAGAACGAGCGCATTGCCGCAGTTGGTCTGTGCGTTCTCAGACCATTGCAGTTGCTTAGTCTCGTAGTACTTCCTCCAGTAAGCTTCACCGAGACCGGCATGTGCCTTCGCGTATTTCGAGTCCAATTCGAGCGCACGCATGAAGGCGGCGATCGCGCCGTCGATATTTTCTGGCTTCTCGTAGTACTGGAGGTACCCTCGCCCCTCGAGGTAGAGGGTGTTCGCAGCCGCGACGGTCGTGTCGCGCGGGAGCAACGATTCGCGCTCAGATGCTGCGACGTGTACGGCGAGCAGCTCCAGCGCCATCTCCAAGAGTCGACTCTGCAGTGCGGTGGGGTCCGACGATGGAACGTCGAATGTCGCCTTGCGGAGTTCCTGCGAAGTGGCAGTGTCGCGGAGGCTGTAAGCGATGCGCATGGAGGGGCCGGCGCGTTGGACGGTGCCAGCAAGTATCAGCGTTGCGCCCTGATCGCTGCGCACGCCCGCCGCGTCGAGCTGACTTGAGCGCATGTCGTCGAAGCGAACGACTTGCAGCGGCGTCGAGGCTGCCAGGCGCGTCAACCAAGTCGAAACCGCGGCGCTCAACCCGGTGGCCCACGCCTGATCCTGTGGCGTGCCGCCGACAAACTCGAGTGGGAATACGGCGACGTTCTTGTTTTCAGGAAGTCCACGCTCAGTAGCTGCCGGGGGCGCCAGCCTTTCAACCAGCCACATCGTGGTGACCGCCAGCACTCCTGTGAGCGCTACTCCGGCGGTCGCGATCTTCCACCGCGGGAGACGCCGAACCTTCGATACCGGTGGGTGCGGTGCCACCACTACTTCTGTTCGCAGATCCAGCGGCATCGACTGCCCGCGGACCTGTCGCAGCGCGCGCGCCAGATCGCGTCCGTTTGCGAAGCGTATCGACGGGTCTTTATGCATCGCGCGGAACACGAGTTGCTCGGCGTCCTCCCCCACTTCAGGGCGCGTTGCGCGAATCGGAGCCGCCGTCTCGTTCCGCACGGCATAGGCAATTGCTTCCGCATGCGAGCCCTGGAACGGCACGTGACCGGTGAGCATCTCGTAGAGGATCACGCCCACGGCCCACACGTCGGAGCGCGCGTCGGCGGTCTGACCGCGTACCTGTTCCGGCGACATGTAAGCCGCGGTCCCCAGTGTGGAGTGTTCAACCGTCAGCTTCAGGGCGTCGGCAAACGTAGCGAGGCCGAAGTCGACGATGCGGGCGCCGTCTTCAGTCAGGATCACGTTGCCAGGTTTGACGTCGCGATGCACGACACTCTGCGCGTGCGCTTTCGCGAGGCCGTCCGCGATCTGTGTCGCGATGTCGAGCGACTCGTCGATCCCCAGCGGACCCGATGCCAGTCGCTGCTTCAACGTCTGGCCCTCGTAGTACGCCATGACGATGAACAGTTGGCCGTCGGGGGCGGTCGCGATGTCGTGAATGGTGCAGATGTTCGGATGGTTGGTCGCCGACGCCGCCTGTGCTTCACGGATGAAACGCTGTCGCGCGTCTTCGTCGTGACTCCACTGCGGCGGCAGGAATTTCAGCGCGACAGTGCGTCCCAGCTTCGTGTCCCTGGCCTGGTAGACCACGCCCATGCCACCGCCGCCGACGCGGGCGCCGATGACATACGGACCGATTGTCTGACCTATCAGATCGTCAGCGTTGGGCGTCGACACAGCTTCCGCCTGTGCGCTCGTCGCAATGAGCCTTAATCATAGCCCCTGCGGTGAACAGAGCATCCGGTTCGACGACGTGAAGACGGGTCTCAAGACCCGCCCCTCCCTACTACCTGGCGGCCGGTCTACGTGGCGAGCACGATCTTGCCGATGTGTTCGCTCGATTCCATCAAGCGGTGCGCCTCGGCGGCGTCAGCGAGCGGAAAGACGCGATGGATCACCGGCTTGACGACGCCACGATCCAGCAGTGGCCAGACTTCCGTTCGCAACGCGGCGGCAATCTGCCCCTTCTCCGAGACGCTCCGAGGTCTCAGCGTCGAACCCGTAATCGTCAGCCGCCGAGTGAGGATGCGGCGGAAATCGACCGGCGCCGTCGGTTCGCCACCCATGAACCCGATCAGCACGAGGCGGCCCTCAGTCGCGAGCGCCTTGAGATTCCTGCCGACGTAGCTTCCGCCCACCATGTCGAGAATGAGGTCGACCCCTTTGCCACTGGTCAGCTCGTTGATCGCCTCGACGAAATCGGCCGTGCGGTAGTTGATCGCCTGCTTGGCGCCCAGGTCCTCGCACGCACGACACTTCTCGTCCGAGCCGGCCGTGGCAAGTACCGTGACGCCTCGTGCCGCGGCGAGTTGAATCGCCGTTGTGCCGATGCCGCTCGCACCTCCGTGAAAGAGGGCCGTTTCACCAGCGCGGAGCCGCCCCCGGTCAAACACATTGGTCCAGACGGTGAAGAACGTTTCCGGAATTGCCGCGGCCGATACGAGATCCAGATTGATCGGCGCCGGCAGGCATTGCAACGCCGGCGCCACGCACATCGTTGCGTAGCCACCGCCGGCGATGAGCGCGCACACGGCATCGTCCACTTTCCACTGCTTCACATTCGATCCGACGGCAGCGATCGTGCCAGCGACCTCGAGACCGGGGAGATCACTCGCGCCGGCGGGAGGCGGATAAGCCCCCTGCCGTTGAAGAACATCGGGCCGGTTCACGCCGGCGCCCGCGACTCGAATGAGGACGTCATCGGGGCCGGGCACAGGGTCAGGCCGCTCGACCGGCACGAGAACCTCGGGTCCTCCCGGACGGCTGATCTCAACGCAAATCACTCAGGCAACTCCCGACGGATCAATAACCACCACTCCCCCGTCACCAGCAACCCTGCCACCGAGCTACCGAGCTAACCCGGAGGGCAAGCGAGGCGACGAGAGCAGCCGGGTGAACACGTCCCATCGGCGCGAGGTATCGCTTCCTCCACCTGATTCAGCCTCGACGTATCTTGCCACCATGTCTTTGCCCAGGTTGTAGTTGATCACGTAGCTTCGGTACTGATCGATAAACCGTACTCGCTGCTGTGCACGTGGCGTCGAATAGAGCCCATACCGTTCGAGCCACCGCGCGGCAGCCGCACGATCGATCTGGCCATTGAGATAACGTCGAGCGGCTTCATTCCCGGCATAGGAGAGTCGATCGACGAGGCTCAGCACGGCATAGTAGCCTTCGACCGCGCCCGCGTCGAGACCAGCCGTCGGAAAGATCACCGTCCGTTCGAACTGAAGACGCTCCGGTCTGGGGAACGCGACATCAATGCCGTAGTTCGCCGAACCCTCCGCGATGAGCGACTGCGGGGAATGCAGCGGATACACCGAGAACTCGACCCACCCGCGGTCACGCACCAGCATTTTCTCCAGCAGTACGTTGTAGACATGGTGTCCGGGATAACCCTCATGACAGGCCAGGTCGATGGCCCGGTCAACGAAGATCGGCAAATCGGTGTTGACCTGGATGATGCTGCGGTAATTCCCTTGATACCAGTTGTAACCCGACCAGCTCTTGTCGGTGACATATTCGACGACGAAGCTCTCCTCCGGCGGCAGTGAAATGTGTTCGCGCGTGCGGCTGCGGCATCCCTCGATCGCGGCCTTGAACGTTGCGTCCAGCCGGTCCTTCGACACGATGAACCGTGAGCGGAAGGCATCGAACCGCTCGGTCAGCGTTCCCTGGCCTGGGAGTCGCGATTCAAGCTCCTGCAGCGCCGCATCGAATTCGCTCTCTGTGTGCGTCGGGGCAACCGCATCGTAGAGCGCCCTGGACTCTTCATCGAACGTGAGCTTCTGCCCCTGGAGCATCGAGACTCGAGCCCGCAGTGCTCCCAACTGCCTGGTCAGGTACTCATGCCTGAGCCGAACCGCTTCTTCTGCGGAGTCATCAGGCTTCGCCGCGGCGAGCGCGGTCAGGGTGGCTCCCGCATCACGCTCGATGTCAGCGAGCGTTCGTTTGGCTGCTGCCTCCTCACTTTTCCACTCTTGCGGTCCGTAGTACGCGTCCACGTAGTCGACATCGTGCTGACCGAGCGCCAGCACCAGCTTCACGTAACGCTCTGCCAGGGCATTCATCGAGTCGTTCTCCGAGCCACGAAGAATAGAAGGATCCTCGTGGCCCAACGCGGCGTGTGCACGAAAGGCGACGACAGCCAGAGAAGCCGCCGCAACAAGAAGGCGCATCATCGATATCGCTCGCGCACGTTCGGAATGAGGTACTCCTTGAACGCAGCATTGAAATCGTACACCGGTGCGAAGCCCCAGTCGCGACGGGCGGCGCTGTCGTCGACATCCTCGGGCCAGGAATCAACGATGCTCTGGCGCTTCTCGTCGGTCCCCCAGCGCACGATGGCGCCGGGAAATGCCGCCATCACCGCATCGTGGATCTGCTGCGCCGTTGGATTGAACGCTGTGAGGTTATACGCCGTTCGGGTCAGGCGCTCGCGCGGGACCTTTGCGAGACCGAGCAGCGCGGAGATCGCATCCGGCATCGCCATGAAGGGTATGCGGGTGTCGGGACGCACGAAACACGTATACGGCTCCCCTCGTGCGGCGGCGTGAATCATTTCTGGTGCGTAATCAGATGTGCCGCCCGAGGGCATCGTCACAGCCGAAATCAGGCCGGGAAAGCGGACGCTTCGAAAGTCGACGCGACCAGTCGCATGGGCAGCCAGCTGCTTGTAGAACCTTGCGTAGTAGCGACCCAGGTGTTCGCAGTACAGCTTGTTGCACCCGTACATCGTCCGCGGAGTGTTCCATTCATCTTCTCGGATGCGGCCGACTTTGGTTTTCGTGGCCAAATCGGGCAGGCCGTACGCAGCCACTGATGATGGATACAGAAAAAGGACTGTCCGCCCGTGTGACTCGCCTTCCCGCTGCGCGAACTCCAGTAGCGTCAAGGTGCCTTCGACGTTGACATGATGCGCCGTCACTGGCGTGAACTCGGCGCGTGTCGAGAGCAGCGCGGCAAGATGAAAAATCAGGTCTACTTCGAACTCGGCCAATACTCGCTCGAGCAGCGTGCTGTCGGTGATCGAGCCGGTGAACTCGCGCAGCACCAGCCGGTGGAGCGAGGGGTCGAGCGGCGCGAGATCTATGGTGACGATGGGACGTCCTGTACCGGAGAGCCGTGTAATCAGGCCGTGGCCAATCTCACCGCTCGCGCCCGTAACGAGCGTGACGGGAGTGCGCATGCGAAAACAATTTTATTCGGGACGCGATCAGACCGCGCCAAGGGTCGACAGCAGACGCTCGACTTCCTCGCGGACGGCGGCCAGGTCCGCAAGCGCGCGCTCAGCCTGATCCACCGTGGTCATCAAATCGTTGCGACTTGGTGTTCCACCGCGCGCGACTTCGGCCGCGAGATCGCGCGTAGTGGATGCGCACGCTTCAGCGATTGCCACGGTCTGGGCGTGCGCCTGCAGGACCTCGAGGAATTGCTGCCGCTCCTGTCTCGTCAGTTGGGGTCCCCATCAAGCAGATCACCGAGCCCACCCAGGATGGAGCCTCCTTCGCGACGGCTGCCGCCCGCGGCCGGCGCGGCCTTGTAAATCCGATCGGCCATGCGGCTGAACGGCAACGATTGCAGCCAGACACGTCCCGGCCCCGTCAGCACCGCATAGAACAGTCCCTCACCGCCGAAGAGCGCCGTCTTGATCTTGCCGACGTACTGGATGTCGTACGACACCGACGGCTGTAACGCGACCAGGCATCCCGTGTCGACGCGCAGCGTTTGACCAGGACCCAGGTCCAGGGGATGGACGGTTCCGCCCGCGTGCACGAAGCACAGGCCGTCGCCTTCGAGCTTCTGCATGATGAAGCCTTCGCCGCCGAACAGTCCGACGCCGATGCGCCGCTGAAACGCGATGCCAATCGACACGCCGCGCGCCGCGCACAGGAACGAATCCTTCTGGCAAATGAGCGTGCCGCCAAGCTGTTTCAGATCCATCGCGAGGATCTTGCCGGGATACGGCGCGGCGAACGAGACCTGCTGCTTGCCGCCTCCCGAGTTGGTGAACACGGTCATGAACAGACTTTCACCAGTGATGAGACGCTTGCCCGCCCCGAGGATGGCGTTCATGACGCCGCCGCCCCGCTGCTGCGCGCCGTCACCGAAAACCGTCTCCATGGCGATGCCGGGCGTCATGTACATCATCGACCCCGCCTCGGCGACCGCGCTCTCGCCCGGATCGAGTTCGACTTCGACGAACTGCATCTCGCTGCCGACGATGCGGAAGTCGATTTCGTGAGCGCGCCGGCCGGGAACAATCGGTGGAGGCGCCGCCGTGCGCGCGCCGGACGCGCCGCTTAGGTACGAGGCGAGCTGCGGCACGTCCTTGAGCGGCGTCCAGTTCGTCAGGCCCGGACCGAAGATGAGAGTGTTTCCATCAATGGTGCCGTTCCGCAAGTTTGTCACCACGTCGTCTCGTGACACAGGCCCCACCTGATGCCCACCGATGGCCATGAACCACTGGTCGTCTGACATCGCTTCTGTCTCCTGAAGATACCGGGTGTGATTTTCGACGGCGCAATGAAAATCACACCCGGTATCATTTCGATGACTACTGCTCCGGCTGCGCGTCAATGCGCTTGCCCGCGTTCTGCTCCAGTTGTTGAACCGTCTTCGGATCGAGTCCCAGCAGGTGCGCAAGTTTCGCCAGATAGATACGTTCGGCGCCGCTTGGCTGTTCGTCGCCCCGAAGAATGCTGTACGCAAGCACATAGAGCGTGCCCCGATGGGTGTCGTCAGTCACCCCGGCCACAATCTCGGCGAGAGGACGCGGCTGCGTCAATTCCTGCTCCACGATGCGGCCTACGCCGGCGATGCGCGCCTGATCCAGGATCGCCTGCCGCTCCTGGTCGCTGACGGATCCATCCGCGTGTGCGGCGGATATCGCCAGTCGGACAAACTGGAGGGCCTGCTCGCTCACTGCCGCGGACGCGTTGTCGACAACGGGCAATGGGGGCAACGGCGCTGTCCCGGCCGCCGTCGATGCTGGCTGTGCAGCCGCTGGCGCCGCGCCCGGCGTACCTTGCTGGAGCGTCTCGAAGATTCCCCACGCCAGTCCGGCAGCCGTCAACAAGACGTTCGGATTCGACAGAAGCGATCCGCCGATCGACCCGAGCGAGCCGCCGAGGGCTCCGCCCAGCGGTCGGCCCAGATAGCGCATCGCTCGCCGGGATCGCCGACGACGGCCTCCGAGCACGCTGCGCAGAACCCCGTTCAGGAACATCGATTCGTCCAATTCAGTCTCCTCGGTCTTTTTCGGCCGACTCTTGCCGGTCCGCAGAACAGGACCGGCCTACGGCGGGCGCACATTCGCAGATCTACAAGCTCTGCGCCACTCTCACCGGCGCGGACTTTGGCTTCTCGGGCTCCGGCGTGAAGTCTTCGCCCGGGTTGATGAAGCGATCGGTCTCGAACTTGTACTGCTTGTCGTGCAGGTAGTGGTAGCGTCCATTCAGCGCGAGCAGCTCCGCGTGAGTGCCCCGCTCCACGACTTGCCCTTCTTCGAGCACGAGAATCTGATCGGCGCTGCGAATGGTCGACAGTCGATGCGCGATGACAAACGTCGTGCGTCCGGCGCGCAGGTTGCGAAGGCCATCCTGGATCATCTGCTCGCTCTCGCTATCGAGACTCGAGGTCGCTTCATCCAGGATCAGGATCCGGGGATTGGCGAGGATGGCGCGGGCGATCGACACGCGCTGGCGCTGTCCACCCGACAACTTGACACCACGCTCACCGACCACGGTGTCGTATCCCTGCGGAAACTGGCGGACGAATTCGTCGCAGTGCGCGATCCGGCACGCGTCCATGATCTCGTCGCGCGTGGCACCGGGCCGTGCGTAGCCCACGTTCTCCGCGATGGTCCCATCGAACAGGAAGTTCTCCTGCAACACCGAGGCGAGTTGGCTGCGGTAGTCCATCAGACGCAGATCGGACAAATCGCTGCCGTCGACGATGACTCGACCTTTCGTAGGCCGGTTGAACGCCATCACGATACTGATGAGCGTGCTCTTCCCCGATCCGCTCGAGCCGACCAGCGCCGTGGTCGTCCCCGGCTGCGCGTGAAAGGACACTCCGCGAAGCACCGGTTGCCCGGGGTTGTATTCGAACCACACGTCCTCGAACCTGACGTCTCCGGCGAGCCTCGCCACCGGCGCACGCTGCTCGTCTTCGTCCAGCTCAGTCGACATGTCGAGGATTTCGCGGATGCGGTCGAGGCCGGCAAACGCCTCCGTAATCTGCGTACCGATCGACGCGATCGACACCAGTGGCGCGGCGACCAGGCCAATGAAGAAGATGTACATGATCAACTCGCCGAGCGTCATTTCACCGGCGATGATGGCGCTGCCGCCCAACCAGATCATCAGGACGCCGACGATTCCCACGATCACCGTGCTGCCCGCCGTCGTGGCCGAGACACCCGTCATCGACTTGGCGATATTGCGGAACAAACGATGCGCGCCCTTGGTGAAAACGATCTCTTCGCGCTTCTCCGCCGTATACGACTTGACGACGCGGATGCCGCCCAGCGCCTCGGTCAGGCGGCCTGTCACCTCCGCGTTGATCTTGCCGCGCTCGCGGAACAGCGGTCGCAAGGTGCGGAACGCATACGCCATCCCGCCTCCGAACGCTGCAAGCACGAGGATCGTGATGACGGTCAGGTGCCAGTTCAACCAGAACAGCACGCCGAGTCCCATGACCGCCGTCACCAGCCCGCCAACGAGCTGCACCAGCCCGGTTCCGACCAGGTTCCTGATGCCCTCGGCGTCCGACATGATTCTCGACACCAGTACACCGGTCTGGGTCGAGTCGAAATAACGCACCGGCAGGTGCATGACTCGCGCCTGCACCCGCTTGCGCATGTCAGTGATGGCACGCTGGGCTGCGACGCCGAGAATCTGCGACAGCGCAAACGAGGTGACCGCTTGCACCAACGTGGCCGATCCAGCCGCGAGCGCAATCAACGGCAACAAGTCAGTGCGGTTCTTCCCAACTACATCGTCGATCAGGTACTTAGAGGAGGCCGGCAGCACCAGGCCCGCCAGGCGGCTGACCAGCATCAGCCCCAATCCAAGGAGGAGACGCCGGCGATGGGACCACAGGAGCGCCCGCGCTTCGCGCCACGCGGCCGAGGCAGATACGCTCTTCTTTTTGGGAGGCTCCATCGCAGATCCCGGAACTGTACTACGCCGAATGCGCTCGCCGGTTCCACGCGCACCGGTTCTCAAAACACTGGCCATGACATAATCAGCGATGCGCCTGGCGGACCTCGACGGTCCAGCGCGGCGCTACGCACCCTTCAGAGATGACTGACACCAGCACACGTGGCGTGCGGATGAGCGACGCCACCACACGCGGAATTCGAGTCCAGGTCCGGAGCGAGTTCATTCCCGACCGCAGTTCCCCACGGGAAGGATCGTATCTGTTCCAGTATCACGTCCGCATCTCGAATAGCGGCCCGGATGTCGCGCAGCTCATCTCGCGCGAGTGGATCATCACCAACGCCGACGGCGAAGTGGAGCGTGTCAAGGGACAGGGGGTCGTCGGAGAGCAACCGGTGCTCCAACCCGGTGGGTCCTTTGAGTATACGAGCTTCTGCCCCCTGAAAACGGCAGTCGGGGCCATGCAGGGGAGCTATCAGATGGTAACGACCGAGGGCGAGCGGTTCGATGCTGTAATCGCGCCGTTCACGCTGGCCGTCCCGAATGCCCTCAACTGAGTTCCTGAACTTTCGACCTTCTCGCTTCTGCCTTCTCAGTTTGTGTTCAGATTCACGGTCGTAACCGGTTTTGCGTCGCCCGAATCATCACGCCAACCCGAACGTGAACACGAACCGAGAAGCGAGAACGCCGAAATTCGAGCTACTTACTTCTTGAAGCTGGCGACCGCCTCTGCTTCGTCGTCGTAGCTGTCGAACACGGTCAGGAGCTTCGTCAGGACGAGCAGGTCCTTGAGCCGCTTGGTCACGCGCAGCAGCTTCAGCGACCCGCCCAGATGACTCGTCGTCGCGTAGACCTGCACGAGCTGCCCCAGCCCTGCGCTGTCCACGTACGAGACATTGCCGAGATCGAGCAGCAGCTTGCGATTTCCCTGCTGCAGCAGGCTCTGGACTTTGTCCTTGATGATGACGTCGCCACCTTTGCTCAGGGTGATGTCGCCGGTGATCTCGACGATCGCCACATCCCCGACCATTCGCTGTCCGATCTGCATTCGTCCTCCCTCGCCGCCGCCGCTGTCGCAATCGGGCGCGCAATCTTACCTCAGCCCCGGCCCCTATACCGCAGCACGAGCGCCGTCACGTCGTCGGCCTGAGCCGCGCCTTCAGAGAACAGCTTGACCTCAGCGATCAGGTGTTCGAGCACCGCCTCCGGCTTGCGCCCCTGACGTCCGCGTACCGCCTCGACCAGACGGTCACGCCCGAATTCGTCGCCCGCACGATTCCGCGCCTCGGTCACACCGTCGCTGCAGACAACCACGAGATCGCCGGGTTCGAGCGCGACTGTCGCGAACTCGTAGGTGGCAATCGACAACAGACCGAGAACCGGACCACCAGTCTCCAGCCACGCGACGCCATTCCGTCCAATGACCAGCGGAGGCTCCTGCCCGGCGTTGCAATAACTCAGACGCCCATCAGCAGTGACGGCGCCGTAAAACATGGTGGCAAAGCGCGCGTCGATCGCTCGCCGGAGCAGCGCCTTGTTGACGCGCGCCATCGTCTCGGCCGGGTCGCTGCTGACGGGCGCCAGCGCGACGAAGTTGCTTTGCACGGCTGCGGCCAGCAGCGCCGCTGGCGGTCCCTTCCCTGCGACGTCGCCCAACGCGAAGCCAAGCCCACGCTCGCCGATCTCGAGGTAGTCGTAGAAGTCACCTCCGACAGTCCGACACGGGATGGACTCCGCCGCCAGATCGATGGCGCCGACCTCGAAGACCGGATCGGGCAGCATGTTGCGCTGAATTTCAGCGGCGATCTTGAGGTCGTGGTCGATACGTGCCTTTTCCGCTGATTCCGCGTACAGTCGCGCGCTTTCAATCGCGAGCGCAGCCTGAGTAGCGAATGCCTCGAGCGAGGACTGCGTGGCCTTGGAGAGCATCGTGCTGCGCTCCTTACCATCGAGGTAGAGCACGCCGATCACGCGCTCGGACCGGGCCGCGACCGGTGCCGACGACGGGGGAGTCACGCGGAGAGGGACGCAGAGTACATGACGAATGCCGATGGCGATGGTGCCATCATGCTTATCCTTGATGTCCGCGTCCATCAGGTCGTTGACGATGCGGCTCTGGCCCGTCTGAAAGACCTCGCGCGGAATCTTCTCGCTCGTGGTGAAGGTCGTCCCCGGCAGCATCGTGCGGCCTCGCCCGCGTGCGATCTTGAACTCCAGATCACCTTCGGTGTTCGCGAGCATCATGAAACCGCGGTCGGCCTTGGTCACCTCGAGCGCCGAATCCATCACCAGCGCCAGGATCTCATCGAGCACGCGACCGGAACCGAGCGCACGCAGCCCGTTGAGAATCGCCGCCATCTGGCGCAGATCGCCAGCGTCCGAGGTACCCGAGTCGAGGAATCCCGTCGTCTTCGCGCTTTCGGTCACGAAGAGCAGTTCGATGGCGTCGGTACGTCCCAGACGAATGCGGTCCCCTGGTTGAAGGACCCGTTCGGTGACCTGCTCGCCGTTGACGAACGTTCCGTAGCGAGAACCGCGGTCACGCAACAGATAACGGCCGTCTTCCTGCGCGATTTCCGCGTGCTCGCGAGAGACGTCCGTGCTGACGATCTGCAGATCGGCGGAGGTTCGGCGGCCGATCATGAAAAGCGGTCGATCGAGCACGACGACTCGTCGTCCCTGCGCGTCAGTCACGTGTAGGCGGGCTTCGCTCATGCGCTCCTGCTGTGCTCTCGTCGACTAAATAGGTTTGGCCTTCAGGGCCCCGACCTGCAGCAGCAGCCCGGTGAAATCGTAGACGCGCTGCTCTCGCATGATGAATCCGTCTTGCAGCTCGCAGATCGAAACCATCGAGATGCTGAACGGACGATCGCTCGGTGGCACACCCATCACCTCGCCACTATTGGTGCCGTGGACGTGTGTAAGCAGCGCCGTCTTGTTTCCGTCGATTAGCAACATCTCCTGGTCGAACCTCACGGTGCTGAATGCCGTGAAAAACCCCCGGTACACCTGCTCGATCGCTTCGCGACCTACCGTCACACCGCCGCCAAACGGGGTCTCGACGACACCGTCCTCGGCGTGAAGCGCGGCAAGCATCGCGGCGTCGAGCCGATCGAAGCCCTCTTGCCGTCGTGCCGACAATGCGACGATTTCGTCTCGCGTCATAAGGCGCCTAAGAAGCTTAGCTTAGTCGAGATGCCCGCGCTCGGAGTCTCCCATCGTGACCTTTGCCGATGGGAAATATTCCCGCCAGCGGCGACTCACGAGACTGGCGATGTCCTCCCGGCACGACAGTTCCTTCGGGTACCACGGCTTCATCCGGGCATCAATGACCACGGGAGCCGTGTAGGCGACATGGTTCCGGATGATCCGGCGGTCGGCGGCGTGGATATCGGCCGCCGGCTCGAACCGGGTGAATGTCGTCCAGAGAAAATTCATGTCACTCCGTGTTGCCCGTTCGGGTTCATCGCTAACAACGACGAGCGGCCAGGACGCGAACGCGGGCGCCACAGCGATTCGCGCGCAGACATCGCGTTCGGACTCATACGACGGCGCGCCCACGACCAGGCAGCCGCCGCAAAAGACCCGGGCGCCAGTAATTCCGGCGGGGATCTCGGAAGCCGTGAATTGCCGGGGCAGCTCTCGAATCCGATCGCCAAGGCCCATCCATACACCCTTCGATCCTTCGTTGACCGTCGGACCGGTGTAGTCGAGGGTGTCCATGGCCAGGTTTGAGAAGACGTACAGATCGGTCTCAGGTCGCGTGCGAGCCAGGATGTGTTCCAACGTCGCGCGAAAGTTTCGGACGTCGACGTGCTGATCGGTCACGAGCAGGAACTTGCTGAGCGACAGCTGACCTTCCCCGAGAATGCGAAACGCACTGGCCATCGCTTCCCTGCGGTAGCGCTGCTTGACAATCGCCGCGGCCAGCGAGTGATAGCCGGTTTCACCGTACGACCACAGGCGCTCAACGGCAGGCATCACGACCGGAAAGAGCGGTGAGAGCAGCTCCTGCAGCAAATCGCCTATGAAGAAGTCCTCCTGCCGGGGTTTGCCTACGACCGTCGCCGGGTAAATCGCATCGGAACGATGGGCGATCCGGCTCACCTCGAACACCGGGTAGTCGTGCTGAAGCGAGTAGTACCCGTAGTGATCGCCAAATGGTCCCTCCGGCTTTCGCAGCTGCGGAGGTACGTCTCCAATCAGCGCAAACTCGGCGTTGGCAATCAGCGGATGGCTTCCGTGCCCATGGATCTGCGAGAGCCGTTTGCCTGCGATAAGCGACGCCAACATCAGTTCAGGGACGTTCTCCGGCAGCGGCGCCACCGCTGAAAGAATCAACGCCGGCGGACCGCCAAGAAACACCGTGGCAGCCAGCTTCTGCCCACGTCCCTCGGCGACGGCGTAGTGATAGCCGCCACCTTTTCCAATCTGCCAGTGCATGCCAGTGGTGCGGCCGTCATACACCTGCATGCGGTACATCCCGAGGTTGCCTGCCCCGCCGCCCCTCGACTCCGCTCGGGACGGCCCTGAGCTTGTCGAAGGGCCGGGGCCTGGCGAAGGCGGGTGCCCCGATCGACCGGGATGAGTCGTGTAGACAAGCGGGAGCGTGATGAAGGGTCCTCCGTCCTCCGGCCAGCAGGTCAACGCGGGCAATCGATCGAGCCGCACGTCAGAGCTGAGCCGCTCGGTCACTGGCCCAACCGCGACGCGTCTCGTCCCCACTTTCAGGAGCTCGAGCCCGACATCACGTGCGCTCCACAGCTTGGCCGGCGTGGGCGGCATGATCGTCTCGACCAGTTCCACCACGCGTCGTATCAGGCGGAGCGGGCGCTCGCCGAACGCCATCTCGGCACGTTTCGCCGTGCCAAACAGATTGGTGACGAGACGGAAATCAGATCCTTTGACGTTGGTGAAGAGCAGCGCGGGGCCACCGCCAGCTACGACGCGTCGATGGATCTCTGCGACTTCAAGGTGAGGATCGACCTGCGACTCCACCGTGACGAGGTCATCGTCACGGCGCAGCCGATCGAGAAACGCGCGGAGGTCGGGGAATGACAACGTCCGCGTGGACTATTGGCCTTCGGCATCGGCACTCGGGCCGTAGATGTTCGGCACCTTCGAGCCCATCGCGCGGAGGTACGCCGCAAGCTGACCGCGATGGTGAATGCTGTGGTTGTTCGCGAAGCCTATGAACTGTGCGCGAGGCATCTTCATCATCCCGAAAAAGTCGAGCATCTCGGTCGATTTCTCGGCTGGCAGCGCCCGCAGAGCGGCGAGTTTCTCAGGGAACGTCTTCTTATAGAAGGCCACGATGTCGTTCACGTTCTTGAACTGTGACTCGGCCTGCTTGGCGGCATCGGGGTTCCATTCGAATGCGCCTTTGGTGATGCTATCGATGAACCAGATATCCGCGGTGGCCAGGTGTGTGGCCAGTTCCCAGGCCGTTCGCGACTTGGCATCTGGCTTGTAACTGCGATTGTCGTCCTTGACCGCGGCCAGCACTGCGCACGTGGCGGCAAACTCACCCTCCCACACCGTCGCCAGTACCTCGGCCGCAGCCTTTCCCTGATCTGGAGTCATCGCGTCTCCTCTCCTCAGGCGGGTCTGAAGACCCGCCTCTACTTAACGTGTCAGCTTGCGGTACTTGATCCGATGCGGAGTGTCCGCCTCGGCACCGAGTCGGCGCTTGCGATCCGCTTCGTAGTCCTGGTAGTTGCCTTCGAACCAGACCACGCGGCTATCGCCCTCGAACGCCAGCATGTGTGTGGCGATGCGATCGAGGAACCACCGGTCGTGGCTGATCACGACGGCGCAGCCGGCGTAGTTCAACAGCGCTTCCTCGAGCGCGCGCAAGGTATCGACGTCGAGATCGTTCGTCGGCTCGTCGAGCAGGAGCAGGTTCGACCCGCGCTGAAGGAGCTTGGCCAGGTGCACGCGGTTGCGCTCACCGCCCGAGAGCGTGCCCACCTTGCGCTGTTGCTGTGCGCCCTTGAAGTTGAACCACGAGACGTAAGCGCGTGAGGGGACGGGCCGTTTGCCAATCATCAGCTCGTCTTCCCCTCCGGAAATCTCTTCCCACACGCTCTTATTGGCGGCCAACGCATCACGGCTCTGGTCGACGTACCCCGACTGCACCGTTTCACCCAGACGCAGCGTGCCGGCATCCGCCTTTTCCTGCCCCGTGATCATCCGAAAGAGAGTGGTCTTTCCCGCGCCGTTCGGGCCGATCACGCCGACGATTCCGCCGCGCGGCAGCGTGAAGTTCAGGTCGTCCATCAACAGCTGCTCGCCGTAGGCCTTGCGCAGCCCGCGCGCCTCCACGACGATGTCGCCAAGACGAGGGCCGGGCGGAATGTAGATTTCAACCTGCTCGATCTTCTGCGCCGCATCCTCGTTCAGCAGTTGCTCGTAGGCGTTGAGGCGCGCCTTGCCTTTCGACTGGCGCGCGCGCGGCGACATGCGGATCCACTCGAGCTCGCGCTGCAGTGTCTTCTGCCGTTTTGTTTCCGACTTCTCTTCCTGTGACAGCCGCTGCTGCTTCTGATCGAGCCAGGACGAGTAATTGCCCTTCCAGGGGATGCCGGAACCTCGGTCGAGCTCCAGGATCCACTCGGCTGCGTTATCCAGGAAATAGCGATCGTGCGTCACCGCGACGACAGTGCCTTTGTATTCCTTCAGGAAGCGCTCGAGCCACGCCACCGATTCAGCGTCGAGGTGATTCGTCGGCTCGTCGAGGAGCAGGAGATCGGGCGACTGGAGCAGCAGACGACAGAGCGCTACGCGGCGTCGCTCGCCGCCGGACAGCTTCGTGACGTCGGCATCAGCCGACGGACAGCGCAGTGCGTCCATGGCCAGCTCGAGCTGCGAATCGATGTCCCACGCATTGACCGCGTCGATCCGATCCTGCAGGCGGCCCTGTTCTTCGAGGACCTTGTCCATTTCTTCCGGCGACAAATCCTCGCCGAGCTTCATGTTCAGCTCGTCGTATCGTTCGAGCAGCGCCTTGACCGGAGCGACCCCTTCTTCGACGTTTCCTTTGACCGACTTGTTCGAATTGAGACGGGGCTCCTGCGGGAGAAACCCGACGGAGATTCCGTCAGCCGGAAACGCCTCGCCGAGAAACTCGGTGTCTTCCCCGGCCATGATCCGGAGCAACGAGCTTTTCCCCGCGCCGTTGAGCCCGAGCACGCCAATCTTCGCGCCGGGGAGAAACGACAGCCAGATGTCGCGCAGAACCACTGAGTCGGGAGGATGAACCTTCCCGAGCCCCTTCATTGTGTAGATGTATTGCACGTGTATTCCTGAAGCGAGCTGATACGACCCACGCCCACCCGTTAGGCGAAGTCTTCAGTATATCCGTGAAGCCCTGTACCGTTCGTGTCGAGACTTCCGGTTAGTGAACGCGCTGGCCGGAGTTGTCGTCGGCGGTGACGATGTCGTAGACGGGTGAGGTCACGATGCGGCGTCCCTCGGCGAGGATTTCCATTCGAAGTCCGACGCCGATCCAGCCGACCTTCAGGAAGCTTCCGCCCACGCTCGCACCGCTGAATCGCGCTTCGGTGAGTGCCGGAAAGAAGTGACCACCTTTAACGAGGACTTCGTCGCCCGAGGAAACCACGATGCGGTACTCGGAGTTCCGCGTCCGCACCAGCAGCGTCGTCATGGGTGGCAGGTCGCGCAACTGGACACCATTGGTGCTCGACACCGCTGAGGTGAAGCCCGCCAGCGTGGCAGCACGGGAAACGCAGGTAGTGGTGTCGTTCATCGTCGTGGGCGACCGTGATTCATTCTACGCCTAAGCGCGCGGGAGGGTGAACCGCAGGATCAACGCCTGAGGCACGCAGACCCGATATCTCTACTGCGACCTCTGCGGGTTCTTGACTTCCGGCATCAGCGTCACCTCGGTGTGGCGATCAGTGGGGAAGTACTTGCGCAACGCTGCATGCACGTTCGCCTGGGTCAGCGAATCGGCCCGCTCGCTGCGCTGGAGAATACGTTTGGGGTCGCGCCCAAGTAAATGGGCGGCCTGAAGCGAATTGAGCCAGTAGCCGTTCTGACGGACGGCCGTCTGCAAGTCGTTTTTTTCAGCTTCCTTGACCGCCTGCACGTCCTCAGCCGATGGTCCTTCTTGTCGAAGACGATCGATCTCTTTCATGACCGCCGCGGTAAGGCTCTCGACGTTCTCAGGAGCGCTTCCGAACTGGACGCTCGTGACCCCGTAACCCGGCTGAGGCGAGGTGTTCGAGTAGTTGACGCCAACGGAGTAGGTCCCGCCAAGTTGCTCGCGCAGGATGTCGCGGAGCCGCTTCTCCAACACCTCTGTTGCCGCCTGGAGACGATGTGTTTCGAGTTCCTCGAGGCCGGTATCGGCGAAGAAGGTGATGACGGTTTGACTGCGTGGCTCCTGTCCCTTGGTGACGGTTTCACGGACGACGGACTTCGGGAACTCGAGGCGCATGTCGCCGTTGCGCGAATCCGCAGAGTCCCTGGAAGGCAGCGATCCGAGGTACTGCTCGACCAGGGGCGTCACCGCGTCGACGGTGAACGTGCCGACGAAAAAGAACGTGAAGTTGGCGGCGTTGGCGAAGATCTGCTTGTAAAACGACAGCATCTTCTCGGGATCGAGCCGTGGCAGATCCTCGAGCCGCAGGGCACGAGCGCTGTAGTGGTCGACCGTGTTGATGCGGCGGACGCGCTCGCCGTAGACCGCGCCGGGGCTCTGGGCCTGATTGGCCAGCGAGGCCTCGAGGCGTCGCTTCATCAGCTCGAACGCTTCAGGGTTCGCGTTCGGCGCCGTAAAATGCAGATACGTCAGTTGTAACGCGGTCTCGAGGTCTCGGGGCGTGCTCGAACCGCTGACGCCTTCCGAATAGCTGGAGACGTAGGCGGACGCGCTGGCAATCTTGCCCGCCAACAGCTTGCCCAGATCAATCGGCGTAAGCCCTCCAACGCCCGCGATCCCGACGAGCGACGTGGCGAGCGAGGCATTGATATAGTCGTCCGGCGACACGAGCGACAGTCCGCCACGCGAGTACGACGTGAACAGCACCTGATCGTTGCGGAAATCGGTCGGCTTCAGCCAAACCTCGACTCCGTTCGACAGCTTCAAAACGGTTACGCCGAGCTCGGGAATTTCGCGACGCGAGGCGACCTTACCGGGCTGCGGTTTCTTGGCGACGAGCTCGCGCCCGCCCACATCGTCTTTCCATGCCGTAACAGTCGCCGCCGTACCGGCCGCGAGGGCATCGCGCATGGCGGGCTCCGCCACCGCGACCAGACCCGACTTCTGGGGCGCCGTCGCGATCACGACCCGGTTTCGGTCCGAGAAGAGATCGCGAGCCAGTGATCCGATTTCTGCGGCCGTGATCGTCGGAAGGAATTTACGCACCAGCTCGAGCTCGAACTCGATGCCCGGAGCGGCTTCCTCGCTCAGGTAGTTGCGCAGCAACTCGGAGGCGTAGCCCTCGCTTTCCGTCGTGCCGCGCTCGTTGTAAGCGCGTTCGTACGACGCCAGAGCGGATCGTTTGGCGCGATCGAGTTCCGCCTCGCCAAAGCCATGTTGACGAACCCGCGCGACTTCCTCGCCGAGCGCCCGAAGCCCCTTCTCCACTGCCCCATCGTTGACGCGCGCCGACACCGATGCCGCCTCGATCGTCAGTCCCAGCGTCTCGTCGTCCGATCCTGCGCGAAGGAACGGCGCGTCCGCCTGCCGCGAGATCTCGGCAAAGCGTGCGTTCAACATCTGATGCATGAGCGAACGGACCAGGGTCCTGCGGTAGTCGCCGGCAGTGCGCAACGCGAGCAGCGGCCCTTTGTACGTGATGGACACGGATGATCCCTGCGCTTCCACATCCGACACCGAGACATACCGCGTGTCCGAGTGTTCAGGAATGGGATAAGCGGTTCGCGGAGCACCTCCCGGCTGCAAGCTCGAGAAGTGTTGTTTGATCAGCCCCTCGATTTCTGTCGCGTCGATATCGCCAACAACGATCACGGCCATTCGGCCGGGACGGTAGTGGTCGCGATAGAACTGACGCAGCCGATCTGGGGCGAAGCCTTTCAGGACCTCCGGCGTACCAATGGGAATTCGGTTGACGTACCGGCTGTCGCCGAAGAGCGCCTTCAGCTGCGGCTCTTGCATTCGAGTGCCGGCGCCCAGCCGACCGCGCCATTCCTCGATGACGACGCCGCGTTCGCGATCGATTTCAGCGGTGTCGAGCGTGATGCCGCCGGCAAAGTCGCTCAACGCCTCGAAGCCGCGGACCAGCGTGCCCGGCCGATCCGTCGGCACATCGAGCATGTACACCGTCTCGTCGAAGCTGGTGTACGCATTCACGTGAGGACCGAAGCGAGCGCCGATGGATTCGAGATAAGAGACCAGCTCGCCCGGTTTGAAATGAGTGCTGCCATTGAAGGCCATGTGCTCGAGCATGTGCGCGAGCCCGCGCTGATCCTCGTCTTCGTCCATCGAGCCGGCTTTGACCGCGAGGCGCAGCATCGCGCGCTTCTCGGGCCGACCGTTCTGGCGAATGAGGTACGTCAGACCGTTGGCGAGAGTCCCCGATTTGATGGCGGGATCGAGCGGCAGCGGCGCCGCTCGATCCTGTGAGGAAGCGGTGGCTGCCGACACCAGCAACAGCAACGCGGCGAGGTATGCTGACCGGATGCGGCTCAAGATTACTCGGCTGGATCCCACTCTTCCCCTCCCTGGTTACGGTACGTCCGAAGCGGCAGGCTTTGACCTTGCCGCCAGTCACGACATCGTGGTCCAGCCCGGTCAAATTGCGCTGGTCCGGACGGGCCTCGTCGTCGAAGTGCCCGCCGGACACTTCCTGGGAATTTTCTCCCGAAGCAGCACCCCGCTCAAGCGCGGACTGCTCGTGGCCAATGGTGTCGGCGTTGTCGATCCCGATTATTCCGGCCCAACCGACGAAATCATGGTCCAGGTCCTGAATTTCACCCAGAACGACGTCCAGGTTCGTCGAGGCGATCGGCTCGCCCAGGGGATTGTTCTGCCTGCACCTCGTGTCAGCTGGGATGAAGTAGAAGCCATTCGAGAGACCACTCGAGGAGGCTTTGGCGCGACCGGAGGCTGACTCGGGGCTCGGAAATCGGGATTCGGAAATCGGGATTCGGAAATCGGAATTTGACTTACCGAAGGATCCTGCACGTAGACATGGACGCGTTCTACGCGTCGGTCGAGCAGCGCGATCGTCCCGAGCTGCGAGGGCGTCCTCTTGTCGTCGGTGGTCAACCGAATCAACGAGGCGTGGTCGCTGCCGCGAGCTATGAGGCGAGAGCATATGGCGTACGCTCGGCCATCTCGATGGCGAAAGCCGTTCGCCTGTGCCCGTCGCTGGTCATCGTTCCGCCCGATTTCACGAAGTATCGAACCGTATCGCAGCAGGTCTTTGCGCTGTTTCGATCGGTGACGCCTCTCGTCGAACCTCTGTCGCTGGATGAGGCATACCTGGACGTGACCGAGAATGCCTGGGGCGAGACGCTCGGCATGACCGTCGCTCGCAGGCTCAAGGAGGAAATTCGAGCCGCGACTGGTCTGACGGCGTCAGCAGGGGTTGCGCCGAACAAGTTCCTCGCGAAGATCGCGTCGGGATGGCACAAGCCCGATGGGCTGACGGTGATCGCCCCCGAGCGCGTCGAGCCATTCTTGCGCTCACTACCAGTGGATGCCTTGTGGGGCGTGGGTCCGGTCACGGCCGGCAAGCTGCGCGAGCGTGGCATAGAGAAGCTCATCGACGTGCGCACGGCCGATCCAGAACGACTCCGCGAAGCCGTCGGCTCTCTGGCCGAGTGGCTCCAGAAACTGTCGCACGGAATCGATGACCGTCCCGTCGTCTCCGACCACGAGACCAAATCGTCGGGCAGCGAGAACACGTTCGCGCGAGATCTGACCAACCTGGAAGAGATTCAAGAAGAAGTCGCGGAGATGGCGCGAAGCACGGCCGCGTGGCTGGACAAGCGGCAACTCTTCGCAAGGACCGTGACGATCAAGGTTCGCTATAGCGACTTTACGACCATCACGCGCAGTCACACGGAGACGGCAACGCGGGAAGAGTCGTCTTTGGTCCGTCGGGCGGTCGCTCTACTCGACAAGACGGAAGCCGGACAGCGGCCGGTCCGCCTGCTGGGCGTCAGCGTGCACAACCTCTGTGACGTCGTCACTCCAACGCGGATCCCCGAGCCATCGTCCGAGCTGCGACTCCCCTTCGATCGCCACGAGGGCCACGAAGACGTCGAGAGCCACGAAGATCACGAAGGTCATGAAGGTACGAAACAAGAACCCTAGAGATTCTTTGTGTCCTCCCTAAGCTTCGTGTTCCTCGTGTCCTTCGTGGCTAAAGACGTCGTTCTTCGTGGCTACAGACGGTGAATGGCGGTCACAACGCCGACCAGAAAATCGAGACGAATCTTGTCGCCAATCTGGAGGCCAGGCTCCAGCGCCTCCGGGCCGATTCGCGCGACCCGGGCCTGACTGTCGGGTTCGTCCGCAAACGTGTAGTGCACGTCATACGACAACTGGCCGTGGATGCTGATCGGCTGCATCCGTTGCAGCACGCCCTCTCGCGATCCCTTCAACATAGAACTCTTTACTGACGAGTGAGCCGCACGCCGGTGATTTCGATCCGCGTGACGGGAGCTTCCCCATTCAACGGGGCGTTCTCGATCTTTTCGAGCACGTCCAGGCCGGAAACGAGACGACCGAACACCGTGTACTGATTGTCGAGCGCCGGCGAACGACCCAGCACGATGAAGAACGAGCTCGACGCGCTGGCGGGATCATTGAGACGCGCCATCGACACGATCCCGCGATCGTGAGGCGTCGGATTGAATTCGGGCTGCAGCATGTGCACATAGGACTGCTGCTGTTCATTGAGCGGTTCGCGCCGTGTGGGCAAGTGCCCTGTTTGCGCCACGAATCCCTTGACCACGCGGTGGAAAGACGTCCCGTCGTACACGCCCGAGGATGCCAGCCTCAGAAATTGGCGGACATGGTTTGGCGCGCGGTCGGGAAAGAACTCGAGGGTCAGATCACCGACGGTCGTGACAATGGTGGCCCGGTAGGAGCTCAGTTCTTCGACGCTGGATGAGACGAACGGCTCAGGTTCTGCCGCCGGCTTGTCGCGAATCGTGACTTTGCGAATCTCGATGCGGGCCGACGGCACCGCGTTGGTCGCGGACGTGGTCGAGATTTTCTGTGCCACGTTTATTCCGTCGACGACGCGGGCGAACACTGTGTACTGTCCATCCAAAGCGGGCTGATCCGTGACGACGATGAAAAACTGATTGCCGGCACTGTCGTTATTTCCCGGCACCAGCACCGCCGACACCGCGCCCCTGGTGTGTTTCTCCTGGTTCGCTTCGAACCGCAGCTTGCCCAGGCCGCCCGTTCCGTACTTGGCCGACTGGGCCGGATCCTTCGACAGCGGATCGCCGCCCTGGATGATGCCCATCGCGATCACGCGATGAAACACAGTCCCATCGTAGGCACCGGCGCGAGCCTGCGTGATGAAGTGGGCGACGTGGGTTGGCGCTGCGTCCGCCAGCAGATCGAGCACGATGCTGCCTTCGCTCGTGTCGACGACCGCCTGTTTCCCCCGAATCTCGTCGGGCGTCATCGTGGATGTAAAGAACGTGTCGCGGGGGGCAGGTGCGGCCGGCCGCTGAGGACGCGGCGCCTGCGCACCGATGACGAGAAGGAGCACGATCAACGGCAACATCACGTGAATTATCTGCTATATTCGCTGCAACTTGCGCGTCACGACAGAAGTATCACGAGGGTCGCTGCAGTACGAAGAGTTCTACGGCTTCGCGCAGTCACCTTTCACTCTGGCCCCGGACCCACGCTTCCTGTATCCCAGCCCGTCGCACGAAGAAGCCATTCGGTTGTTGTTGCAGACCATTCGGCGTCGCGAAGGGGTGGCGGTACTCAGTGGAGACATCGGCACCGGCAAGACAACGGTGTGCAGAACGGTGCTCGAACAGCTCGACATGAGGCTGTTCACCTCGCTTGTTCTGAACCCGTTCCTGTCTGGTGATGAACTGCTTCGTGAGATCCTGCTCGACTTCGGTGTCGTGTCACGCGAGGCCGTCCGAAGCGGGCGGATCGTCGCCGCGAGCCGCCACGAGCTGACCAACACCCTCCACGAGTTCCTGACGTCGCTGTTGCCGATCGGCGCCAGCGGCGTGCTCATCATCGACGAGGCGCAACATCTCTCCCCCGAGGTGCTCGAGGAGATTCGCATCCTGTCGAACCTGGAGACGAACCAGACCAAGCTGCTGCAAATCGTCCTGGTGGGCCAGCTCAATCTTCTCGGCGTGCTCCGACAGCCGGAACAGCGTCAGCTCGATCAACGAATCGCCTTGCGCACCGTTCTGTCGCCACTCAGCCGACTTGAGCTCGAGGCGTACGTGATGCACCGGCTCTCGGTCGCCGGTGAAGTGGGTCAGCTCGCGTTCGACGATGCGGCGCTCGACCGGGTGCAAACAGCCAGCACTGGCATCCCGCGGCTGATCAACTTGATCTGCGATCGTGGGCTCGTGATTGGCGCACAATCGGATGCGCGAGTCATCACGGCGCAGATGATCGAGGCTGCCGTCGGCAGCCTCGGCTTGCAACCCACCCGCCGGCCATTCAGGTTCGCGTGGCCACGACTGCCAGAATGGCTGTCGCTGTTTCGCTGGCGGCGGCCGGTCTGAACAACATTGTTGATTTGACGATCTTTGATTGGTGATTCCTTGGAGATCGGTGATTCTTGATTGTTGATTGGGGGGTGAGTCGTACGAGGCAGCAACGAATCAACGATCACCAATCAACAATCAACAACGAATCAAAATTCAAAGATCGCGAAATCAATAACGAACTACTGGGTAATCGAGCCGCTTGCCGTTACGGTCAGCGCGTAACCCGGCTCCTCGCCATTCCCGGGCGTGGTCGCGTTCTGGATCAGGCGCACGTCGTTGGCGAATACGTTCCGGGTGACAGCGCCCGTCGGGTTCTCGTCACACCAGTTCTGATCGTTGATCCTGAATGAAACGGGCGTGCCACGAGGGACATCGTCGAACGTGATCTCGTAGCGGTCCGGTGGCACCGCTTGTAACGGGACCGCGGCGAAGCTTCGCCAGCTCGGATGAATGTGAGTCACGCCGACGGCGTTGATACAGTCTTGCGCTGAGGCAGCCAGATTGGTCCGCCGCGTCGTCGACCCCACGAAGATGATGCGAACACCCATCGACGGGCTTGGCGACGTGAGCTCTTCGTCGCAACCCACCGACGCAAGGGTGACCGCGACGACGACCATGACGTGCGTGGCGCGCGAGGTCATGTCGGGTGCCAATCAACCGCGCTTGGACTTGAGATGTTGCTTGAGCGCTTTGCCCATGATCTTACTGCGCCGCTTGTGCTCGAGTTGCGCGCGCTCGTCCTGCTGCCTGGCGAGGTGGCCGAGTTCGTCCTGGAGTTTCAGGTAGCTCTCCAGGCGAGCGGCTGACAGGCGGCCGTCCCCGACGGCAGCCTTCACCGCGCATCGCGGCTCGTCGCGATGACGGCAGTCGGTGAATCGGCAGTCGATGGCGAGCGCTTCGATCTCATCGAAGGTTTCTCTCACTGCCTCGCCGACATCCCACAACTGTAATTCACGCATCCCCGGTGTGTCGATCAGGAAGCCGCCGTTCGGCAGGAAGACGAGCTGACGGTGCGTCGTCGTGTGCCTTCCCTTCGAGTCGGCCTCGCGAATGTCTCGGGTCTTCTGGACGTCGCGGCCAACGAGGCGATTGATGATCGTGCTCTTGCCGACGCCTGACGAGCCGAGCAGTGCTCCGGTCTTTCCCGCCGGCAAATGGCCGGCGACTCGATCGAGGCCCTCGCCGAGTTTTGGACTGACGACGTGAACGGGCACGTCTCCGGTCAGCGCTGTCACCTCGGCGAGACGTGCGGGCACATCCTCGCACACGTCTGGTTTCGTCAACAGGACGACTGGAGATGCACCGCTCTCGCGCGCCAGCAACAGATACCGTTCGAGGCGTCGCAGGCTGAAGTCGAAGTCGAGCGACATCACGATGAACACGACGTCGACGTTGGCGGCGACTACCTGTTCATCGGTCACCGGTCCAGCCATCCGGCGCGAGAACCAGCTTCGCCGCGGCAACACGGCGATGATGGCGCCGCGACCGTCGTCGCGGCGCTTCCTCACCATGACCCAGTCACCCACTGCCGGTAATTCCCTACGGCTGGTCGCGCGATGCGTCAGTCGTCCCGATCGCACCGCTTCGATCTCTCCGCCCTCGCACCAGACGCGACAGATGTAGTTGAACTCGATAAGCACACGTCCGGGCCGGACGTCGGGCTTATCGGCCCACTCCTGGAACGCGCGATCGAGGTCCCGGTCCCATCCAAGTGCTTCGAGCGTCATCACCCGTGCAATTGTGGAAAGGGGTCTGACCCCCGGTCGTGCAGCCATGCGGTTGCCGTGTCCAGCACCTCCGTGAGGACGTCTTCGCGGCGCCGGCCGCTGACAGCGAGCGAGTGATCTCCGCGGGGAACGATCTGCAGTTGCACTGCGGCCTTCATCGAGTCGATCGCCGGCTTCAACTCGCCCGGCGTACCGAAAGTGTCGCGTTCGCCTTGCACGACCAGAACCGGCACGGTGATGGATGGCAGATGATCGATGCGCAACCGGTCGGGCTTACCAGGTGGATGCAGCGGGTAGCCGAACACGATGATGCCGCTCAGGCCTGCCAGGCCCGCCGCGCCGAGATGCGTTGCCATGCGGCCGCCCATCGATTTACCACCAATGAAGAATCTCGCCGCGCCACTCCACTGTCTCGCGACGGCCACGACATCGAGGAACGCCTTCTCCAGTACCGGAGCGCGATCGGGCATCTTGCGTCGTTCGCGCATGTAGGGGAAGTCGAAGGTTACGACGTCAATGCCGCGGGCTGCGAACCCCTTCGCCACCGCCGTCATGAACGGATGCTGCTGCCCCGCACCGGCGCCGTGTGCGAGCACGAGCAAGGCATCCTGCTTTCCGTCTGCTCGATAACCAACTGCCCCGAGAGACGTCAGATCCATCCGGAACCAGGCTATTCCTTGTACGCCTGGTGAAGTTGGACTGGCTCCGCCTTTGCTCGTATGCGGAGGTTGATCATCTCGACGAACACTGAAAACGCCATCGCAAAGTAGATGTACCCCTTCGGGATGTGCTGGTCGAGACCCTCTCCGATCAGTGACACGCCAATCAGCAGCAGAAAACTCAGCGCCAGGATTTTCACCGTCGGATGTCGATCGACGAAGTCGCTGATCGCGCCCGAAGACACGAGCATCACGCCGACAGCGATGATGACCGCCAGGATCATGACCGCCACGTCCTCGGCCATGCCCACGGCGGTGATGACCGAGTCCAGAGAGAACACGATGTCGAGCAACAGGATTTGGATGATGACGGCCGTAAACGATTTCACGACTCGCGCGGAACCGTGCCCTTCGACGCCCTCGAGCTTCTCGTGAATCTCGAGCGTGCTCTTTCCGAGCAGGAACAGGCCACCAACGAGCAGGATCAGGTCACGGCCCGAGATCTCCTGCCCGAGCACGGCAAAGAGCGGCGCCGTCAGGCTCATCACCCACGTGATCGACAACAACAGGAGAATGCGGATGATCATCGCCAGCGACAGTCCGACCTTCCGGGCGCGGACGCGATCGTCTTTCGGGAGCTTTCCCGCGAGGATCGAGATGAAAACGATGTTGTCGATGCCGAGAACGATCTCGAGAACGGTCAACGTCCCGAGCGCAATCCAACCTTCCGCGCTGCTGGTCCAGCCCAGCGCTCCCGAGAGCCACGCGCTCATGGTCAGCCCTTCACGCGTGCTGCGCCAGTTCGGGCAGCTCAGTGAGACCTGCCCAGGTTTCCGGATCCTGCCACATCAGCGTCGACAGGTAGAGTGCGACGTCCTCAGCGGGATGCGACGAGCCAATCGCGCGTGCCGCATCGCGCAGGCGATCGGCGGAAGGAGCCGTGAGCTCCTCGTCGGCGATCAGGCCATTGTCGTGGGCGATGCCGAGCGCATCCAGAAACGCCACCATCATCGGGCGCTGATGATGCAGGTGATACGCGACCAGCAGCCTGGCGGCGACCATTTCCGACACCGCACTGAGATTCACGAGATGCCGTGACTTCTTCTCGCGCGGCAGCGTCTGGACGCTGCGGATGCGGAACTTGATGCGTTGCGCAATCATGACGACGGCTTCGGCCTGCTCCGCCGCGGCGTTCTCGTCCTGCCAGAATGCATCAGCCGCGAGCAGCTTGCGCTCGGACGACAGGCGCTTCCACAATTGCGATGGTCTTGGGATGTCGGGCGCATCGGCCATGGTGAACTCGGTACCTTCCTCCGAGCCAGCAGAGTAACATAGCGACATGCCGAAGCTGACCGTCGAAGGTTTTGCAACTGTTGATGTGGAGGAGGGTAAGCGCCTCGTCCTTGCGATCGAGCAAGACGCCGGGGTCGATATCCTGCATGCATGTGGAGGAAACGCGCGGTGCACGACTTGCCGGATCGAGTTCGTGGATGGTGAACCGACGCGGATGACGCGGGCCGAGAAGACCAGAATGGAAGAGAAAGGACTGAGCGGCGTCCGGCTCTCATGTCAGATCGTCTGCGATCACGACATGACCGTCCGCGCCATCAGCCGGCTGACCGGGAGTGGTCGGCCCGATCCAGGAGCAACACCCCTGGACACGATCCAGCCCCCGCCGGAATGGATTTGATCGACGACGTAGGCCGGGTCCTGGTCTTTGGACCCGGCGGGTCTAAAAAGCAAGACCCGCCCTACGGTGCGGATAATCTCAATCGATCGAGATCTTGCGAAGCAGATTGAAGTCCGAGAGCATCTTGCCGGCGCCGAGCACGACAGCCGACAGCGGATCCTCGGCGACCTGAACGGGCAGTCCCGTTTCCTGGCGCAGGCGCTCATCGAGATTCTGCAGCAGCGCGCCGCCGCCGCTCAGCACGATTCCCCGGTCGCACACATCAGCGGACAGCTCGGGCGGAATGCGTTCGAGCGCGTCACGAACCGCCTGCATCATCAGCCGGACGGGCTCGGCAAGCGCCTCTCGCACCTGGTGATCGTTGATCGTGATCGTGCACGGCTTGCCTTCGAGCACGTGCCGCCCCTTGACTTCCATCTCCTTGCGCTGCGACAGCGGAAAAGCCGACCCGAGTTCGATCTTGATCCGCTCCGCGGTGCGCTCGCCAATGAGGAGATCGTGCTCCTTTTTGACGTAATTGAAGATCGCCTCGTCCATGGCGTTGCCGGCCACGCGAACCGACTTGCTATAGACGATTCCGGCGAGCGAGATCACGGCGATGTCGGTCGTGCCGCCGCCGATGTCCACGATCATGTTGCCCGACGCTTCGGTGATCGGCAGCCCGGCGCCGATGGCCGCTGCCATCGCTTCCTCGATCAGGTGGACTTCGCTGGCCTTGGCGCGATACGCGCTGTCCTTGACGGCGCGACGCTCCACTTGCGTGATCTCCGAGGGCACACCGATGACGACGCGCGGCCGAACGAAGCTCTTGCGGCGATGCGCTTTCTTGATGAAGTGGCCAAGCATCTTCTCGGCGGCCTCGAAGTCGGCGATGACGCCATCCTTCATTGGGCGGATGGCCGTAATGTTGCCGGGCGTGCGGCCAAGCATTTCCTTGGCATCAACTCCGACGGCTTCAATCTGGTCGTTAACCGTGTTCACGGCGACAATCGACGGTTCGTTCAGGACAATGCCCGAACCGCGTGCGAAGACGCAGGTGTTGGCCGTGCCCAGATCAATTGCCAGGTCATGAGAGAAGAGCGACATCGCTCCGAGCAGCATCGTGTGGTTCCTCGTTCCTTTGGTGTGCGGTGATGGCCAGCTGGAAACCTGGGCAATCGGGCTATCGGAATCCCGACTGCAACACGCCAGCAAGTTCGTGTTGCGGTGGTGACAGGGGCAAGGAATGTGCCCGCACTATTGGCTGGACGTCCTTACTGAAATTGCATGGCAACTCGCGGAACTGCTGAGATCCGAAAAAATGTCGTGTCGAAGGATTGACATCGGCAATCCCAAATTCGTCAGTGTGAGCGGCAATGTGTCGCGTCGGTCGGTCAGTCGTCGGCCCGCTTGGGACGCATATTCGACGCGAGGATACGTTTTCGAATCCGTGTTGTCCGCGGCGTCACTTCGACCAGTTCGTCATCGTTGATGAACTCAATCGCCTGTTCGAGACTCAGTTGGCGGGGGGGAATCAGGCGGATCGCCTCGTCGGCCGTCGAGGCGCGCATGTTCGTCTGCTTCTTCTCCTTAGTGACGTTGACGTCCATGTCGTTGGGCCGGGAGTTCTCTCCGATGATCATCCCTTCGTAGACCGTCGTCCCGGGCTCGACGAATATCTCGCCGCGTTCCTGAAGGTTGTAGATCGCATACGCCGTCGCCACTCCCTGCCGATCCGCCACGAGCGCGCCGGTCGAACGAGCGGGAATCGCACCGTGCCACGGCTCCCAGCCGGCAAAGAGATAATTCATGATCCCGGTGCCCTTGGTATCGGTGAGGAACTGCGACCGGAAGCCGATGAGACCCCGGGTCGGGATGCGGAACTCGAGCCTGACACGGCCGCTTCCGTGATTGACCATCTTGGTCAGGATCCCCCGCCTGGTGCCGACTTGCGCAATCACCACACCCTGGAAGTCCTCCGGCACATCGATGACGAGGTCTTCGACCGGCTCCCGGCGCACCCCATCGATCTCGCGGGTGACGATATCCGGGCGTGAGACCTGCAGTTCATACCCTTCACGTCGCATCATCTCGATCAGGATCGAGAGCTGCAGCTCTCCTCGCCCGATCACTTTCATCTGCTCCGGAGAGTCGGTGTCCTCGACGCGCACGGACACGTTCCCGAGTAATTCGCGTGCGAGCCGATCACGCAAATTGCGGGACGTCACGTACTGACCGTCTCGCCCGGCCATCGGCGACGTGCTGACGCCGAAGATCATCGACACGGTCGGTTCGTCGATGGCAATGGGAGAGATGCGAATCCGACTTTCGAGGTCGGCAATCGTCTCGCCGATCGTGATGTCCTCGATGCCGGCCAGGCAAACGATGTCGCCGGCCGCGGCCTGCTGAATCTCCACTCGCTTCAGACCATCGAATGCAAACAACTTGGTCACGCGGGTCTGCTGCTCTGATCCATCCAGCTTGAGGACCGCGACAGGATCGTTCAGCCGGACCACGCCGTTGAAGATTCGGCCGATCGCAATTCGTCCGAGGTAATCGCTCGAGTCCAGGTTCGCCACGAGCATCTGGAGCGGCGCCTCGGGATTGCCGCGCGGGGGAGGGACGTGGTCGACGATGGCCTCGAAGAGCGGCTGGAGGCTCTCCCCCGGCGCGGCGATATCGACCGTGGCCACGCCCGCCTTCGCATTTGTATACAGGACCGGGAACTCAATCTGGTCCTCGGTCGCATCGAGGTCGATGAACAGGTCGTAGACCTCGTTGAGGACTTCCTTGGGACGCGCGTCCGAGCGATCGATCTTGTTGAGGACCACGATGGGCGGCAGACCGCGCTCCAGCGCCTTGCGAAGCACGAATCGGGTCTGAGGCAGCGGCCCTTCCGACGCATCCACCAGCAGCATCACGCCATCGACCATCGACAGCGTCCGCTCGACTTCCCCGCCGAAATCGGCGTGACCCGGTGTATCGACGATGTTGATCAGGAGGTCCTTGTAGTGGACGGCGGTGTTCTTCGCCAGGATCGTGATGCCGCGCTCGCGCTCGAGGTCGATGTTGTCCATCACCCGATCGGCTACCTGCTGATTGGCACGGAACGCCCCGCTCTGCCGCAACAGCGCATCCACGAGCGTCGTCTTGCCATGGTCGACGTGCGCGATGATCGCGACATTGCGTCGTAGCTGGTTAGCAATCTGTGTGGTCTTGCGGTGAGGCGACATCTCCTCAGTATAACTGGGGACTTACGAATGTCGGTGCGAACCCGCTTCGCTCAATCGGTGCGACTTCACTGACGTTTGTCGGTGCGATCTCACTATCGCGTGTCGGTGCGAGGAGCCATCTTTGTCGGTGCGATTGTTCTGACGCTTGTCGGTGCCGGCTGGCACGCACCTGGGAGCAGGTCAGTCCGCATACGTCCTGACCAAGTCGTACAGGTAGTCGCGGCCAAGGTAGACCGCGCGCACTTCGATACGTTCGTTGAGACCGTGCGTGCCGTTGCCATCGGGATCGGTCCAGATGCCAGGCGCTCCGTAGGTCGGTATCCCGACTGCACCAAGGAAGGTCGCGTCCGTGTAGCCGTTGGCCATGGCCGGGATAACAGGGATGCCGGGCCAGTACTTAGCAGCGAGCTTCTGCATCGGACCGATGATGTGCTCATGGAGCGGCGGAGCGGGGGGTGAGGGTCGCACGGGCGGGAGCGCAGTTACGGTCACACCCGGATCTCCGATCACCTGTGACAGTTCACGACGGATCTCTTCGATCGGATGGCCAGGGAAAATTCGGCAATTGACGTTGGCGTTCGCGCGCTGTGGCAGGGCATTGGCTGCATGCCCGGCGTCGAGCAGCGTCGCGACACACGTCGTGCGCAGGTTGGAATGCAGGAAACGGTCGGTGTTGACGATCGCTTCGGACGCCTTGTCGCGTGGATTGGCCGCCAGCGCGACCATGGCCCTGCCGATCTCGTCGTTGCGCGCGGCGCCTGCCTCGGCGAAGTATTGCTGCGTGGTCTCGGTCATCTCCAACGGGAATTCATGCTCGTCGATCTTCACCAGCGCCCGCGACAACTGGTAGATCGCATTGTCCCGCACCGGCGCTGAACTGTGTCCACCAGGATTCCGCGTTTCGACCCGGAAGTTGACGAATGTCTTCTCGCCAACCTGGACCGACTGCCCGATCACCTTGCCCTTCCCGTCGCTGTCGCCGCCGCCTTCGTTAAGGGCGAACTCGGCGTCGATCAGCTCGCGCCGGTTCGCAGCGAGCCATTCGATGCCGTTGAAAGCGCCGTTGGTCTCCTCGCCACAGGTCAACGCCATCTTGACGGTACGAGCCGGCGTGTGCCCCTGCTGCTTGAAGCGAATAAGCGTGTCGACCCAGACGGCGGCCAATGCCTTCGTGTCGGCGGTCCCGCGCGCGAAGAAGTAGCCGTTCTCCTCGAAAAGCGTAAATGGGTCCCGGTCCCAATCTTCGCGTCGAGCCTCGACGACGTCGATGTGTGCAATGAGGAGGAGAGGTTTAGCGGTCTTCGACGTACCGGGATAGACCGCCACCAGGCCGCCTTCCCTCGGATGCTCTGGCGTGGCGAAGAGGGTCAGCTGGTTGTTGGTAAACCCGGCCGCACGGAGCCGTGCCGCCATGCGTTCGGCCGCGAGTGTGCAACTACCGGACGACAGCGTCGTATCAGTTTCGACCAGCTCCCGGAAGATCTCTCGAAATGCCGATTGGTCTGGACGGAGCGGGTTCGCCACCTGCGCGAAGGCCGTGCCGGCGAATGCGCACAGGAGGAATAGAGACAGAGTCTTCATCGGTACCCTCAGGAAGACACTGATGATAGAAGAATTGGCCGAGATCGCACCGACAGCGTTAGAATGAAGTCATGCCCTTGTTCGAATATGCGTGCAAAGAGTGTGATCACGAGTTCGAAGCGCTGGTGCGTGGCAACGACACGCCCGAGTGCCCATCGTGCCACGGGAAGGAACTTCAGCGGCGTCTGTCGGTGTTTGCGGCTCACACGAATGGCAACGCCAGCAGTGCGGCATCGTCACCCATGGGCGCGTGCGGGACGTGCGGCGATCCCCGCGGCCCGGGGTCCTGTTCGATCAATTAAGCGGACGCGAGGGGAAAGCGCCCCGAGTCCCGAGCCCCGAGTCCAGAGTTAACTACTCGCTGCAGTTTCCACCGAGCGCCCGCAGCGACGTGAGGTTGATGCGCTCGTCGCCCGGTTCGTTGTAGATGAGGCCGCGCGCTTCCACCTTTTGACCGGTGTGCGACTCCGGCTTGAACGGCGCAACACTGACCAGGCGAAATGTCCTGGTGCCGAGCGGCTTGGACGCGGCCGTGGTCAGGCCGCGATCGGAAGGCACATCATCGCGTGTCGCGATCGGTTCAGCCGTTCGCGTCAGCAGCCACGTGTTGTTCGGTCCAGTCGCGAGGCATCCCACGGTCTGAACGAGGGAGAAGTTCTGAACGGTCGCCTGCTCACCTTTTTTCAGAATCTGAGTCGTCGCCAGATCTGCGCTGCCGACCACGAGCTCGGTCGTACCCGAGGGAAAACCGTTGGTCTGGAGGATGTACGTCACGATGTCCAGCTTCACCTGATCGTCCAGGATCGTGCCGAAGTTGGGCGGCATCGTATCGCGCACCTTGGTGAACAGGCTGTCGATGACGTCGCCACCCCAACTGCTCTGGAAGCGATCGCCTTTGAGCGCGGGCGCCGTATTGCCGGCAAGGTCCTCCCCGTGACATCGCAAACAGGTCGTGTTGAACACGGCCTTTCCCCGGTCAGCCTGAGCTGTCGTGTAGACACCCTGCCAGATTCGCGGTGTGTCCTGCGCGCGCAAGACAACACCACACCCGATCAGCGCAATCAGGCCAATGACAACTCGTGGAAACATTCATGCTCCTCAGCCGGAATCCCCGAACCCCGACTGGCAGTATAGACCCGTCCTCACGATGTATGCTCCTACCAGGAGCGCTCATGAATCGCAGCCGGATACTTGCCTGGTGCCTGCCACTTTTTCTTGTGATCGCTGCATGCAATCGGACGTCGCCCGAGAGCGGGGCTTCGCCCGCGCAGTCGGCCAACCAGCCACTCGACCTGGGAGTGACGTTCGCGGCTCTCGAGCTACCGGCCACGGCCGGCAGTGCTCATCCGCAGCTCACCTCCTCGTCCAAGGGCGCCATTCTGAGCTGGCTCGATCAAGACGAGGCCACCACGCTTCGATTCTCCGAACGAACGGCAGGAGCATGGTCGCAGCCGCAGACCGTGTCGACTGGCAAGGACTGGTTCATCACCGCTGCCGATGTGCCTTCCGTTCTTCGCCTGAAGAACGGCACGCTGGTCGCCAACTGGTATCCAACGACCGACGAGGCGATCGAAGCCTACGACACCTACCTTTCCTACTCCCGCGATGAAGGCAAGACGTGGGCAAAGGCCTTCTCCCCGCACCACGATCGCACGAAGACGCAGCACGGATTCGTCTCGCTTCTCGAGCTTGCGGACGGCGGACTCGGGATGGTGTGGCTCGATGGCCGTGACCAGGAACTCAACACCACCGACCCTCTTGGGGGATCGATGGCGCTCTACTTCGCCAGCTTCGATCCGAACTGGAAGCAGAGCGCCGAGAGCGTCGTCAACGCACGAGTCTGCGAATGCTGTCAGACCGCGGCCGTGATGACGGCCGATGGCGTCCTGACGGCATTCCGGGATCGCAGCGCCGAGGAAATCCGCGACATCAAGGTATCGCGCCTCGAGGGTGGAAAGTGGACGCCAGAACTTTCGCTTCATGACGACAACTGGAAGATCGACGCCTGTCCGATCAACGGTCCTTCGTTGAGCGCGCGCGGCCGTCAGGTGGCGGCGGTGTGGTTCTCCGCGCCCAACGATAACGGCCGCGCCTTCGTCGCCTTCTCGCAGGATGCTGGCAAGACGTGGGGCACCGCGATTCGGCTCGACGATGAGGCGTCGCTGGGACGGGTGGATATCGAGATGCTCGACGATGGCTCGGTCATCGCCAGTTGGGTCGAGTTCGCAAACGGAAAGAGTCAGTTCAAGGTGCGCCGCCTCACGGCGTCAGGGCAGCGCTCGGCGGCGCTCGACGTGCCGGGCGCAGGGCGCGTCAGCGGCTATCCGCGCATGACCCGGTCCGGCGACGAATTAATCCTGGCGTGGACGGAAACGGAGAACGGACAGCAGGTCAAAGGCGCCGTCGGCCGCCTCAAATGACACGAGCGGTTGAACGCTCACACGCTCAACCGCTCGTCATCCTGTCAACTTCCAACTGCCAAACACCAACTCCCAGATCGCGATTGGGAGTTGGGAGTTGGAGATTTTGAATTTACGTTAGTCGACGACTTCGCCGGGCTTCTTGCCCCAGCCGAATCCGTCCTTCGGGCGGTGCAACGTCACCATCCGAATGCGGTGATCCTTGGGGTTGCGACCGGGGCTTCCCGAGATGATCACGTGGTCGCCGGCCTTGAGCGTCTCTCTGGTAACGCCCTGACCGCCAAGCTGGCCAGCGCCGCCCCACTCGACGGCGTACCGCACCATCGATCCATCCTTCTCCTTCACCATGACATGCACGAAGGAGTGCGGATTCCTGAACAGGAACTGCACCAGTTCGCCCTCAATCTGCACGGTCTGGTCTTCAAGATACGTGGCCGCGAAGGAGTGATGGGCGTACGCCTGCGCAGCAATCAACGACCCTGCTGCAACAGCCAGAACAACCAGGTAACGCTTCATATCGTGGTTCCTCCCCTGACAGAACCGATCTTAGAAGGAAATCCTAGCCGACATACGACAAAAAGGGTCCTGAAGAGTCTCTGAATTCTTCGTCAGGAACTCCCAGGTCTGTGTCAGCCGCAACCCTGCCTCGGCCAGTCCGTACCGCATGGGAGAATACAACATATTCCACTATTTCTCATACTCTTGTGCGATTGCGAAATAATCCGGCGGGCCGCCCCTCGACATGCTCGGGGTGCTCTGCGGCGCGCCGAACGCAGGGAACAGGATCCGAGCTAATTGGCGCCCTTCGCCGCGGCAATATACGCGTCGACTTGCGGCTCGAGCAGGTCGAGCGGCATGGAGCCATTGCGCAGCACGGCGTCGTGGAAGTCTCGGACGTCGAATCGTGAGCCGAGCGCCTGCTCGGCCTTCCGTCGCAGCCTGACGATTTCCAGCTCGCCGAGTTTGTAGGCAAGCGCCTGACCCGGCCGAGCGATGTAGCGATCGACTTCGGCGAGCGACTGCGATGGAACATGCTGCGCGAAGTACTCGCGGGCTCGATCGCGTGACCACCCCCTCGAGTGAATTCCGGTATCGACGACGAGACGCACGGCGCGAAACTGCTCGCTCGCCAGTTGACCGAATTTCGTGCTGGCATCGCGGTAAACACCGAGCTCAGTCCCAAGCGATTCGGCATACAAGCCCCAGCCTTCGGAAAACACCGGCGCCCGGAATACCGTTCGGAACTCGGGCACGCCCTGGAGCTCGCGCGCGAGCCCGACTTGCAAGTGA